>OAWQ01000004.1_pt1 | contig 260591 bp, 186 predicted proteins | sample 1476961 | NCBI WGS metagenome assembly OAWQ01 (sample SAMEA2580247, study PRJEB22360) | human gut metagenome | biome: human gut; feature: human-associated habitat; material: faeces | place: Denmark | collected 2008/2010
GAAGGTTTCGGGTGCCGCCCCCCCGGGACCTCCCGCCTGACCCCCCCCTGCCGTATCTGTGGCAGGCGAACGCGGCCGATCATGATGCGCGCAGCTTCGACGTGGTGTCGATACGCTTCGATGGCAGCTGGGAGCCGCTTACCTACACGCCCGGCCAATGGACGATGTCGCGTGCCGGCAACGGATGCGTGATGACCGGACGCGGCATGGACGATGCGCGGGTGCAGATGCAGCATTGCATGAACGTCACGGTGACCGGCGAGGATGGCGTGGACACCCTGTCCATGGTGGTCGCGCCGATCGGGAATCATGCCGCCGAACCCGGCTTCGTGCCGAATGTGCGATTCGTACGATTGGGGGAGCGGTCGCTATACACGGCGATCGTGCTGCCGTCCGAGAGCAGCGGGTACGCGCATGCTGACAGGCTGCCGGTACTCATGAAGCCATACGGCGGCCCGGGATTCCAACAAGTCGTCGAAAGCCAGTCGTTCTACTGGGATGCGCAGTGGTGGGCCGATCAGGGGTACATCGTCGTGATTGCCGACGGTCGCGGCACCACCGGCCGCGGGCCGAAATGGGATCGTGCGATTTACGAGAGCATGAAAGCCGTGACGCTTGAGGATCAGATTGCCGCCGTGCATGCGCTGCCGGGAATCCTCAGCGAGTTGCGGGCGGAACAGGCCGACTCCGAGACTGCCGTCACCATTCCCGAACCCGACTTGGAACGGGTGGCGATAATCGGCTGGTCATATGGCGGATTCCTCTCCGCGCTCGCCGTGCTGGAGGCGCCTGATGTGTTCGCCGCTGCCTGCGCGGGCGCTCCGCCGACTGACTGGACGCTTTACGACACGCACTACACCGAACGGTACCTGGGCCTCGACCCGGTCGTGTACGAGCGCAATGGCATCATCGCGGGCGCGCCGAATCTCAAACGTCCGCTCATGCTCATCCACGGGTTCGCCGATGACAACGTGACCATCGCGCACAGCCTGCGACTCAGCCAGGCGCTGATGGCCGCCGGTCGGAAGCATACGTTCCTGCCGCTCACCGGCATCACGCATATGACCAACGACGAAACCGTCGCCGAAAACCTGCTGATTCTCCAACGCGACTTCCTCGCGGACGCCTTACGCAAGATGTGATGCTTTCCGTCGATTGCGATGCGGATGATGCGGGGCGCTCCCGAGTGTACGGGGGTAAGGCCGATGCCGCAGGACGGCATGAGTATTCGCCAAGCGCGTTATCTGCACCGCAGCTGGTCAAGGCAGGACTATAGTGCTCACAGGCCGGTATGCGCAGTATGCGACCTGATAGTTGAATGTTCGACTTGACGGAGGAAGATATGCGAACGATTCTCGCCATTTTCGCGCGCGATGTCAGACGCATCGTGAAGAATCCCGTGGCGTTGGTCGTGACCTGCGGCGTGGCCCTGATTCCGTCGCTGTACGCATGGTGCAACATCCTCGCCAACTGGGACCCTTACGCCAACACCGGCAACATCCAGGTGGCCGTGGCCAACGAGGATCTCGGTACCGATTCCACGCTCGTCGGACACCTCGACGCGGGCGCGCAGACCGTTCGCAAACTCAGGACCAATCATCAGCTCGACTGGCGTTTCGTCAGCAAGTCGGACGCCCTCAACGGCGTGAAATCCGGCGAATACTATGCGGCAATCGTATTGCCGGATAACTTCAGCGCAACGCTGATCGGATCCGTCACCGGTACCACCAAACGTCCGCACATCACGTACTACGTCAACGAAAAGGAAAACGCGATCGCGCCGAAAATCACCGACACCGGCGCCACGGAAATCGACGAACAGATCAACTCCACCTTCGTAACCGCCGTCGCCGACGCCGTGGCCACGGAAGTCAAACGATCCGCGCAGGCCACCACGCAATCACTCGACGGTGCGCAAAGCGACGTCATCGCGGATCTCAACACCACCATCGACCAGCTGAACAGCGTGCGCGACGAGCTGACGCACATGTCGACCTCACTCAGCGACGCCGAAACCACCATCGCCAAAGCGCAGGATACCAACAAGCAGATCAGTGCGGACCTTGCCACCGCCACGGGTACCGCCAACACCACCATCGGACTGCTCGCCGACGCACAGACCGCATCACAACGATTCTCGACGACACTCGCCAAGGCGCTCGATAACGGCAGTGTGCAATTGTCCAGTCTGCACATCGGCGTCACCACCGCTACAGGTCAGATCGTCAGCGGGCTCAACACCACGCAAAGCGCCGTGAACGCCGTCAGCCAGGCGATGCAGAAGACCTGCGACAAAACCGATGAATTCATCGATGGTCTCGACCGCGTGCTCGCCTCCAGCGGCCTTGATCACAACAGCAAGGAATACCAAGCGCTCGCGCAGCAGATCGCCAATGCGCGCACCCAGCTCAAACAGGAGCAGCAGCTGCTCGACACCTTCGGCAACAACGCCGACGCCCTGATCGGTGACGGCACGACCACTGCGACCACGCTCGGCAACACCGTCGCCGGACTCACCGCCGACGGGGCAAACAAACTGATTGACGCACGTGACAAACTGACCGGCACCATCATGCCGTCACTCGACAGCTCGTTCACCTCGCTCAGCGCCACCAGCGGTTCCCTGATCGGTACGCTCGACGCGCTCGGCAGCCTGATCGGGCAAAGCGACGGCCTGCTGAATCAGCTTGACGACACCCTACGGCAGACACGCACCACACTCGACTCCATCATCGGAGCGCTGGGCGACCTTGAAGGCAACCTCGACGCCACGCGCACCGACATGGCCGCACTCTCCAGCTCACATACCTACGAGCAAATCACCAAACTGCTAGGTCTCAACGCGGCGAGCATCGGCGACTTCATGGGCAACCCCGTGCATCTGAGCGAAATCGTCGTATATCCGACCGACAACTACGGGTCCGCCGTCACGCCGTTCTACACCAACCTTGCGCTGTGGGTCGGCGGTTTCGTGCTCGTGGCCATCTACAAGCTCGAAGTGGACCGCGACGAGCGCATCCGCAACTACACGCCGACGCAAGGCTATCTCGGGCGTTGGCTGCTGTTCATGACAGTCGGCTTCATGCAGGCGATCATCGCCACCGTAGGCGATATCGCACTCGGCATCCAATGCGCGCACCCGATGCTGTTCATCCTCGCAGGACTGCTCGAATCGTTCATATACGTGAACATCATCTACGCGCTCGCCGCTACGTTCCGGCACATCGGCAAGGCGGTGGCCGTGGTTCTCGTGATCGTGCAGATTCCGGGTGCTTCCGGCCTATATCCGATTGAGATGATGCCGGAATTCTTCCAGCGGCTCAAGCCGTTCCTGCCATTCACCTACGGCATTCAGGCCATGCGCGGACCGATTGCGGGACTGTACAAAATGCACTACTGGAACGATATGTTTCACTTGCTGTGGTACTTGCCGGTTGCCCTGTTCATCGGATTGGTGGTGCGCCGGCTCGCCATGAACCTCAACGCCCTGTTCGACGAACGGCTGGCCGACACCGACCTGATGATCACCGAACGCAACGCCGGCGTAGACAGTCAGTTGCGCTTCGTAGGCATGGCACGCGAATTCGCCGAACGCTATCCGGAAATCGCGCACGCCCGAGCCGAACGGTTCCTCGCCGTATACCCGAAGCTGGTACGGTGGGGCTTCCTCACGTTGGCGGTGCTGCCGTTCGTACTGCTGATTCTGCTGTTCATCATCCAACAGAAAACCGTGATGCTTACGTTGTGGATCGTGTCGATCATCGTCATCGACACCTATCTGATCGTGGTCGAATACCTGAAGGAAAGGTACGCGCGGTGAAATATCTCTGGGGTATCTTCCGACGTGACATGCGCCATGCCACAAGCAATGTGATCGCCCTGATCGTCTCGATGGGACTGGTGATCGTACCGGCGTTGTACGCATGGTTCAACATCGCCGCCAGCTGGGATCCATACGGCAACACGAAGGCGCTGAAGGTGGCGGTCGCGAACGTGGACTCCGGCTACAAGTCGGAGTTGATTCCGGTGCGCATCAATGTGGGCGAGACGGTGCTGAGCGCGCTGCGAGCCAACCACCAGCTCGACTGGCAGTTCGTGGACAGCGCCAAGGCCGTCGACGGCGTGAAATCCGGCAAGTACTATGCGGCGATCGTCATTCCGAAATCCTTCAGCGCCGACATGATGACGCTGTTCTCACCCACCGTCAAGCATGCGACGCTGAAATACTATCTCAACGAAAAAATCAATCCGATCGCACCGCATATCACCGACGAAGGTGCGTCCACCGTGGCCAACACCATCGACAAGACCTTCGCGAAAACGATGGCGCAGGTCGGACTCGACCTGGCCGCAAACATGCTGCAGTATTCGCAAAGCCCACAGATGACGCAGTACATGACGAATCTGACGTCGAACATCGACGGCATGGTATCCACCATCTCAGGAGCGCAAGCGCAGGTGAACGCCTACTCGACGCTGTTGAGTTCGACCGACAGCGTGATCACCTCCACGGACAAGCTGCTCGCCTCCACGCGCAAAGCCGGCAAACAGGCGCGCAAAACCTTGAAACAGAGCGAATCCAGCACCTCGACACTCACCGATGCCTGCACCAACGTAACCGATGCCGTCAATCAGGCTTTGCAACAGGCGGTTTCGGCGCTGGACGACATCGCAGACAAAGTCGGCGCCGCCCTCGACCAGCTCGACAAGGATGCGACAGGCGCCGCGAAAACACTGCAGGACCTATCATCGCAGGTATCAAGCAGTGCGAACGTGTACGGCAATTACATCGCGCAGCTGGAGAAGATGCGTTCGGCAGCCGAAGGATTGCCGGACGGCGACTCGAAACAGGCATTGCTGAACGCCATCGACAAGCAGATCGCGGCATTGCAGGCCGCACAACAGGATACGCAGGATCTGGCTACGGCGCTCGCCGCCGCCTCGAAACAGGTCGCCGCCGACAGCGGCGACATTCAGCGGGATCGACAGCAGATCCTCAACCGGATCACGACGGCAAAACGGTCGATCAGTACCGTGCAAAGCGACTATGAGCAGAACGTCAAACCCAAACTGGACAATTTGTCGGCATCGGTGCAAACGCTCGTCACGCAGACCGGTACCGTGATCAGCGGACTGGATGCCGTCACCGGTGACGTCGGATCAATGGCCGGTGGCGTCGGTGCGAATGTGGCTGCCGTACGCAAGACGCTAGGCAGCGTATCGGCCTCGTTGGGCGAATCGGCCGGCAAGCTGTCCGATCTGAGCGCAAAGTTCAAACAGGCCGTACAGGCCGGAGACAGTAGCGCAATCGCATCGCTTACGTCGAGCGATACCGACGCCGTCGCGACGCTGCTGTCCGCACCGGTGGCGCTCGACCGTGTACCGATCTACCCGATCGCCAATTACGGATCGGCCATGGCGCCGTTCTACACGGTGCTGTCCATCTGGGTGGGTGCCATCATTCTGGTGGCCATCATGAAGGTTGCCGTATCCGATCGTGAAAAAGGCGCACGTGCTCGGGTTGGGGGATTCGTTGCCGCTTCGCGCCCGTAACCGTGAAATTCCGGGTAACGCGGCGACGTTCGGGTTGCGATTGCATCACGAATATTTCGGCCGACTGGGCATCTTCGCACTGCTGGCGCTGCTGCAAGGCACCATCGTATGCTTGGGCGACATGTACTTTCTCGGCGTGCAGGCCGAGCATCCGCTGCAGTTCTTGGCCGTGGGATGGTTGTGCGCGGTGGTTTTCTCGAACATCGTGTACACGTTGACCGTGTCGTTCGGCGATATCGGCAAGGCATTGGCCGTGGTGCTGCTGGTGATGCAGGTAGCCGGTTCAGGCGGCACGTTCCCAATCCAGACGCTGCCGAGGTTCTTCCAGATCTGCTACCCGTTCCTGCCGTTCCCGCACGCCATCGACGCGATGCATGCGGCCATGGCCGGCTCATATGGTCTTGAGTATTGGATTGATCTTGGTGCGCTCGCGCTGTTCCTGCTGCCGTCGTTGCTGCTCGGACTGGTATTGCGTCGGCCGGTGATCCGCCTCAACAACTGGGTGCTGCGGAGGCTTGAATCCACGCATGTGATGTAAACGGTTCCGTTTGCGCTTGGCGATGGCGTGTCTGCAAGAGCATGCCAGCGATGGCATGAACGACTGGCCGTATGATGGGTGATATGACTATCACGCTCATCGATGAGGCGCATTACGACGCCGAAATGGACGCTAAGGTGCTTCCGGCGCTGCAAGCCTGCCTGACGGAAGGGCGTATGAAGCCGGCGACGCACGACAGCGACGGCAAGGCGTTGCCTACGCTCGATAATCCCGGCACATTGCACTATTGCTGCTACGACGTTCGAAAATTCAACGAATCACGCGGAGGCAGGTCGGCGGGACCGTTCCGCGGAGCGGTCGTCATCTCCCACGGTTTCACCGAATTCGGACGCAAATACAGCGAGATGGTGTGGTACTTCCTGCTCGCAGGCTATTCCGTATGCGTATTCGAGCATCGCGGTCACGGCCATTCCGCGCATGACATGAGCAATCCGAGTTTGGTCTGGATCGATGACTGGCGTCGATATGTAGCTGATTTCGCAACATTCGCCAGCACCGTCGGACGCGAGTATGCAATGGGTCGGCCGCTCGACCTGTACTGCCATTCCATGGGCGGCGGCATCGGCGCGGCCGTGCTGGAACGTTATCCGAGTCTGTTCGACAAGGCGGTGCTGTCCGCACCGATGATCGCACCGGCGGTCGGTATGCCGACGTGGGTCGCGCGCATCGTCGTCGGCGGTATTTGCGCACTGGGATTCGGCAAAAGCCGAGTGTTCGGGCATGCCGACTTTTCCGACAATCTCAATCTGGACGATTATCGCGGCGCGTCCGAAGCGCGCATCCGCTGGTTCCACAAGCAACGGCTCGCCGACGAATGCTGTTGGACCAATGCGGCGACCTTCGAGTGGGCGAATCAGGCCATGGCGCTATCCCGTGCGGTGCTCAAACCCGACATGTGCGGTGCCATTGAGACGCCGACGCTGCTCTTCCAGGCCGGGCTTGACGTGTGGGTGCTCAACGGTCCGCAGGACGAGTTCATCGAACGTGTGCGCGAAGGCGGCGGTTCCATAGAGAAGGTGCGCTACGACCAGTCGTTGCACGAGATCTTCTCCATGCCGAACGACGTGGTCGGTCCGTATCTGAAGCGAATCCTCGATTTCCTTGGCGCACACGACGTAGGCTTGTAGGAGTGGCTTGCGGCGGGCTTGTGCTTTGCGGGCGCGTGGCTTTTTGTGGCTGCGGACTCCGTTGCTTGAGAGTGGCTTGAGACCGACTTGAGACCGACTTGAGACCGCAGCCACAGAGGCACAGTTGTAGTGCCACCGCCGTAGGGCTGCGGCCACAATCATGGTGGGACTCAGGCGTTGAACACGTACCGGTCGAGCCGATCGAACGCTTCCTTGACCCGACTCAACGGCAGTGCGAGATTCACGCGAATCGAGTACGGCTGTTTGAACATGACGCCATCCTGCCAGCACACGCCCACGTCCCAGCCGCGTTTTTCGAGTTCCTGCAACGAAACGCCGTGCGCCTGACACCATTCGGAGCAGTCGAGAAACAGCATGTACGTGCCCTCCGGCTTGGCGCATGAGACTCCGTCGAAATGATTGGCGATGAAATCGCATGCGTAGTCCACATTGCCGGTCAGAACCTCGCGCAGTTCGTCAAGCCACGCATACCCCTCCGGCTGGTAGGCGCCGATCAGCGCGTGCATCGACAGCACGTTCATCTCGTTATAGTGCGATTTCGAGCTCTTCGCGCCAATACGGTCGCGCAGATACTTGTTGTAGATGATGTGATAGCTGCCGATCAGCCCCGCCAGGTTGAACGTCTTGCTTGGCGCGTAAAAAGCGGCGGTACGGTTGCGCGCATCCTCACTGACCGACTGCGTCGGAATGTGCTGGTGATTGCCGAGCGTCAGATCGGACCAGATCTCATCGGAAATGACCAGGCAGTCGTTGCGGCGATAGACCTCCATCGCCTGCTCGATCTCCCAACGCTCCCACACGCGGCCGCACGGGTTATGCGGGCTGCAGAACACGGCGACATGGATGTTGTTCTCCTTGATTTTGCGGTCCATGTCGTCGAAATCCATGCGCCATACGCCGTCCGCGTCGCGCGTGAGCGGGCTATGCACGATGCGGTATCCGTTGTTCTCGATACTCATCGTGAAGCCGATATAGGTCGGGCTGTGCAACAGGACTGCATCGCCGGGCGCGGCGAACGCGGTGAGTGCGGAAATCACGCCACCAAGCACGCCATTCTCATAGCCGATGGCCTCGCGGGTCAGTCCCGTCACGCCGTTGCGCGTGGACTGCCAGCGGATGATCGCGTCGAAATACTCGTCGGTTGGACTGAAATAGCCGTATGCCGGGTGTTTGGCGCGTTCGATGATCGCTTCCGGGACGGTCGGAACGGTCGGGAAGTTCATGTCGGCAATCCACATCGGAATCACGTCGAACCCTTCCTTCGGCGGATCCGGCGAGAAGCCGAGCTGTCCCAGCCCGTCGACCGCAATCGAATCTTTGCCATGACGGTCCATGATGGACGTGAAATCGTAAGTCATACCGTGCCTTTCGCAAACATTGCCGGAGGGGAGACCTTCATCCTAATACGGTCACGTTTCACCATCGAGTCCAGCAGATGGCGCGATAGAATCAGGCCGGAACGTTTCGAAAGGTAAGGGGTGGTTATGGGAGTGGATAATGACTGAACGAACTTTCGAACTGACTCCTCGGAAACTGGCCGTCGGCACGATCATGACGGTGACCGGGGCCGTATTATGGGGCGTCAACGGCACCGTATCGAAAATCCTCATGGACTCATATCGTGTCGACCCCACGTGGGTGGCATGCGTGCGCGAAATCGTGGCCGGGCTGCTGTTCCTTGCCTGTGCGGGGGTTGCGACGCCGAAATTGCTTGGCGGCATGCTACGCGAACGCAAAAACTATCCGATGCTGGTCATTGTGGCGTTGTCGAGCGTGCTGGTGATTCAGGTTGGCTATCTGCAGGCGATCCACTGGACCAATGCCGGCACCGCAACCGTATTGCAAAGCCTGAGCCTTCTATTCGTGTTGCTGTACGTGTGCGTGCACGGCAGACGGTTGCCGACCGTCATCGAAACGATTGGCGTGATACTTGCGGTAATCGGCACCGTGCTGATTGCCACCGGCGGCAATCTGTCGTCGATTTCCCTGCCGCTGCCCGGCCTGGCTTGGGGGCTGGCCAACGCACTCGGCAATGCCGCGATGGCGATCATTCCGCTTGCGTTGATTGCACGATGGGGAGCCTTTTCGGTGAATGGCGTGGCATTCCTGATTTCCGGATTCGTGCTGGTGCCGTTCGTGCGGCCATGGGCCCACATGCCGCAGTTGGATGCCCGTGGCTGGCTGATGTTGGGTTTTCTGGTGGTGATCGGCACGTTCGCGGCGTGTGGACTGTATATGGGCGGCGTTGCGATTATCGGCTCGATGCGTGGCATTCTCATCGGCACCATTGAGCCGGTGGTGGCTACGGTCACCGCCGTAACATGGACCGGTGCGGCATTCTCGCCCGCCGACCTGGTCGGTCTGGTGCTGATCATCCTCATGGTGTTTCTGGTGCGGTAAGCGTTCCCGGTCTTCTGACTCCGCTCCTCCGTCTGGTTCTTCTGGTTCGTCCTCTTGTCTGGTTCGTCCGATCTTCCCACCCCTCTGTTTGTCCGATTCTGGTGAATCGGACAAACAAGCAGTACTGTGCATCCTCTGTTTGTCCGAATCTCCAGAATCGGACAAACAGAGTGGTGCAACCGTGCTCCAGTTGTCCGAAAATCCCGAATCAGCTATGCGCGAGGCAGTCGCGTAGTGTCATGTGTCCGATTCTCCAGAATCGGACACATGGCATGGAGGATGGGGGAGCTGCTTCGGCTCATGACCTACTTGGTGTAGACGGAGATACGCTCACCGACATGCTTGCCGGATTCAGCTTCGTCTACCATGGCGATGGCGTAATCGGCATAGCTGATGAAGCTTTTCCCTTCGGCATTGGTGGTGAATTCCTCGCCGGCCAGCCCGTAGGATCCGGTACGTTCACCCTCGGCTTGGAAGTCGGCGGCGGGGCTGACGTAGGTCCACTTCACGTCGTCGCGGTTGCGCAACAGATTGAGGGCGGCGACATGTGCTGCGGAGACCGGTTTGTAGGCGTCAAGGAACTCCGGAGTGTCCTCAAGGGCCTTGGTGTGTTCTTTGTTTACAAACAGGCTGCCTGCACCTCCAACAACGATCAGTCGGATGTCGGTGCCGGAAAGCAGGTCGGCGAGATGACCGGCGGCCTGTGCGATCTGTGGCAGGGTGTCCGGGGACCAGGTGCCGAAGGCGTCGATGACTACATCGAATCCGGCAAGATCTGCCATGGTCAGATTGAACACGTTTTTGATGATGGCGTTCGGGGCTGTGGTTCTGTTCTCGCCGCGTACGACTGCGGTCACATCATGGCCGCGACTCATGGCCTCCTTGACAATGAGTCGTCCGGCTTTGCCATTTGCTGCGACTACTGCGATCTTCATGGTGATTCCTTTCGTGTTTGCGGCCCTTCAAAGGAAGGGTAACTGCCGACCGGAAGGTCAGGCGGAGAAAGATTCCTCTCTATTGGGTGTTCCCGGTGGAAATCTTCCGTTTTTCGCTTACATGATGTACTGTATTTCCATACAGAAGATAATGGAAGAAGGCACAAATTAGTTCTGTAGTTACCTATAGGGAACTTTTATTGTGATTACTGGATTTTATGGAAAGGATAATTTTAGATGGAACGTGAATTGCCGGCGTGTCCCGTTGAAACAACGTTGCTGATGATTTCCGATAAGTGGAAGGTGCTGATTTTGCGTGATTTGCTCGATGGCACCAAGCGATTCAGTGAATTACGTCGCTCGGTCGGCAATGTTTCGCAGAAGGTGCTTACCGCGAATCTGCGACAGATGGAACGTGATGGGCTGGTGCACCGCGAGGTCTATCCGGAGGTGCCGCCGCGTGTGGAATATTCGCTGACCGAAACCGGGGTGAGTCTCAAGCCGGTCATCAAGGCTATGAAAGACTGGGGAATTCACTATAAGGCCACATGCGAAGCATGAGTTTGTCCGTTTCTGCCGAATCGGACATTTCTGGAGCGAAAAGTGGATTTGTTTGTCCGATTCACCAGATTCGGACAAACGGTTGAGTGGGATGCTGTCTATGCGAAGTGATAGATAGTCAGTTAGGGGGTATGTAACACAACCGGCAGCACTTCAATGTCGGCGAATGAACCCCGTACTCAAACATCCGTTTTGACTCAATGACCCTCAAGCATGTTCAACAACGTTTATTGTTGTTATATTTTTCGGTATATTTTCGGGGTTCGATTAGAAAACGAAGAACCCTGAAACATTGCAATTCCAACGTTCCAGGGTTCTAATCCCGTGGTGCGAGCGGGGGGAGTTGAACTCTATGGGCATCGTATTGTTGGGTCATGTGAGACTGGCAATGCCCTGTTTTGCTTAGGTTCTTAGCAAGTTCAATCACGTAGCCTAGAGGGGGATTTTAGGATGATTGTCACCATTTTGTCACCACGGATCAGTGGCTGGATGAGTGTTTAATTATGGTCGTATAAGTGCAGGGTGATGTTGTCGGAGCCGTCTGCTTCTCGATTTTCTTGTATGGCCTCTTGGAACGATTGTTCCCATGTTCGTAAGTTGATTCGCAAATTATCGGCGCGCTCTTTGGTAATGGTGCCGGATTGGGTGGCTTCATTGAGACTGGCTTCCGCAAGTTTGCGTGATTTCCGATATACGCTCCAACAAGCTTCGCATTCGCTGGCCGCAAATGCGCAATCTTCAATGGAAAGGTCAACTTGTGATGGGGAGTCGCGGTACAGCAACATGAGGTCTGTTTCCGGATGGTAGCCCATGCACCTCAACAAATCGAAGGCTTCCACGGCTTGTAGTCGCCGCGAGTTGTGCTCGATGTTGAACAACGTGGTCTTGCTCCAGCTGTGGCCGAGCTTCTTCATGGCTTTCACGACGTCGTACATGCTTAGGTGCTTGTTCTCGCGAAGCTCTGTGACGTTTGCTCCGACGTTGATGTTGAGTGCGCTTTTCTCTGCCATGCAATTAATCATACAGGTAAAAATGTGAACGACGTTACGGTTTTGAGTTGCAAACGGAAAAGAGTGATGTTATTCTCTTTGCTGTTACTGTTATAGTAACGACGTTACTAAGAAAGGAACAACATGTATGGACGTGACCAAAGCACCGGAGCATCAAACGGCTTGCTGGACATCGATGGTTTTTGCGCGTATGTGCCGGGGATGACCCGTGGCAAGGCCGCACAGCTTCGTTACACGGGCAAGGGACCCAAGTTCCTGCGCCCATCGGCCAGAACGATCCTTTATCGAAAGGAGGACGTGGACCAGTGGCTGGCCGACAGCGTATGCACTTCGACTGCCGCCCTCTAACCGCGGATCCGGAAGCCGGCAGCTTCAGAAAAAAGGTTGACGCCGCTGCAACGGCGTCAACCCGATGAATAATCAAACTATTCATTAGCCAGTATAGTCCCCGCCCCCGAAGGCGGGGCTGGCGGAAAAGGAACAGTCATGGAAGCCCAATTTGGTGGCGGAAGCGCCTCAAATCGTTGGAATTATCCATTTTTTACAGTATTTGCATTCTTCGCTCCATTTTTTACACCCGAAAACCGTTGGAACGAGCCATTTCTTGCAGTTTTTACACCGCTCAGTGGATTGGGGGAGAACCATGGCCAGACACGTTGACGCGATACCGATGGACGGTGTCAAGCCGAAGCCCATACGCATGCTGAACGAATGGCTTCCCTTCGCTTGCGGCATGACCTTGTTCTCGGGCGACGGGGAAACGGGCAAGAGCGCAATGGCCATTAAATTGGCGGCTCAGGCCACCAGAGGAACCTGTGGAGGCTTTCTGAAGGATCCGATAGACGTTGGCTTCATCCTCACCGAGGACGACTGGGATAAGGTCAGCGGCCGCCTCATGGCGTCCGGGGCGGACATGAGGCGAGTCCATTGCTTTGTATCGTTCAATGACGCCAATCCCGAGATACGCGACAAAACGGTCAATCTGACCAAGGATATGGCTTTGGCGCGTGCGGTATGCGCCCAGTACGGCATCAAACTTCTGGTGATCGACGCGCTTGCCGAATGCATGGGAGACATCGACCAGAACCAACACGGGCCGGTCTCTCGCGTTCTCACGCGTCTCAGTCAGTGGAGCGAGGAGGATGGCGTGGAAATCATCGGATTGCACCACGACGGCAAGGACGTCCACCGTCCTAGCAAGAAAGCGCCTGTGGGGTCCGCGGCCTTCGTCAACAAGTCGCGTGTGGTGGTGAGCTTCATCAAGAGGGGAGACCGCGGGCCGTACTATTTCCACATCGATAAGATCAACGACCTGCCGGATCACCCTGTCTATCAGTTCTCCGTGGAAGGACGGACCATCAGCTTCGATTCCCAGGAGATGGCTTTTCCGGCAGTCGGGAAGGTCAAACGGCTTGCGAACGCGAACTGGCCACAGATCCGTGCTGCCTGTTCCGGGGAAGCGGAGGACATCGCCAGTCCGGAGGAAATGGATGACGTGGCCGCTGCCATGATCAAAGTTTTGAGTTCGCACGGCAACTTCACCTACTCGTTCGAATTGATCGCCGAGGTGAGGAGAATCTACAAGATCTCCGAGTCCCGTCAACGCCGGGCGTGCAAGCGGGCCGGCATCAAAGGGGTGCGCACACATCAGTTTGGCTGCTCCAGATCGGTGTACACCTTCTGCAACATCCCTGACGAGGATGCCCTCAAATGGGCCGAGCGCAACCCGATCGGTCCGGATCAGACGTCGTCTGCGAGGTCGTGACATGGGATCAGTACGCGCCTATATCTCCGCCAAAGGAGAGAAACGTTACGAAGTCTACTATCGCGACGCGTCCCACGTTTCCCATCACAAACGTGGTTTTCTCACCAAGAAGGCGGCCCGTGCATACCAGGCCGCGAACGAGGTCGCTGTAGAGAACGGCACCTACGTCGATCCCAGAGGCGGTTTGATGACCATAGAGGTTTTGGGACGCCAATGGATCGAGGCGCATGCCTCCATCTGGAAGCCCTCGTATCGACGCAGTATCGACACGGCATGGCGTGTCCATGTGGAACCAGAATGGGGAAAGCGCAGCCTCAATTCGGTCCGTCATTCCGAAGTGCAGGCATGGGTGGCCCGGCTGTCCAAGGGCAAGTCGCCGTCGGTCGTGCTCCGCGCCTTCGGGATATTGAAGGGAATCTACGAAATGGCCATCGAGGACAGGATCGTGGCGCATGCGCCGACCGAACGCATTCAATTGCCGAAGAAGACCGCCAAACGTCATGTATTCCTCACCGCGCAGCAAGTACAGGATCTTGCCGAAGCGGCAGGCTATTACAGGCCGCTTATCCTCGTCCTGGGCTTCTGCGGACTGCGCTGGGGCGAAGCGACGGGTCTGCTGGTGGGCGACGTCGACTTCGATCGGAACCGGATCATCGTCAGCAGAAGCGCGACCAAAGTGGGCGGCCGCATCGAGGTCGGCACCACGAAGACCGGCAACACGCGTGAGGTCAGCATGCCGGGAATCGTCGCCGAAGCGTTGCGGCAACAGGCTGCGGGCAAGTCCCCGGAAGACCTTCTGTTCACCGATGAGCATGGTGGATATGTGCGGCAGCAAAGCGCCGCCGAAGGCAGGCGCGGCTGGTATGCGGCCGCGGTGAAGCAATCGGGCGTCCCGCGGCTGCGCATCCACGACCTTCGCCATACGGCTGCATCGATAGCCATCAGCGCCGGGGCCAACCCGAAGTATGTGCAGAGAATGCTTGGCCATAAGTCGGCCAAGATGACCCTCGACACATACAGTGACTTGTTCGACCGGGACATCGACCGAGTCTCCGACAACATCGACCATCTCATCGAACAGACGTCATGACGGTTGGGCGACGCTGACATCCGGAGGACGCTCCAAGCTGTTTTTTGGGGCATCCTCCTTTTCTATCGCGATAGTCCGTGGTGCCGTTGCCGTGGCTGTTGATGCTCCTCTCTTTGTCCCCGTTCGTGGTTTTGGACGGCGTCGATCTCGTGTTCAATGGCGGACAGTTCGCCCTCGTACCGGTCGAGCAGGGCCTCGCGGCGTTCCATCTCGCCGCGCGTCTCGGCCACGAGGTCGGGGTCGCCGCGTTGGATCGCGTCGCGCAACGCGATGACGGCGGACTGGAGCTCGTCGTGCGATTCGCGGACTTTCCCGCGCAGCATCCTGAGTCCCTTGGCGCTGTCGCCGCCGGCGAGGCGGGTCCACTGGATCGCCGCGTTCAACGCCTTCGCCTCGCCCGCCAGTCGATCGAGGCGGCGCGCCTGCGCCTGGTAGTAGCGCTGCTGGGCGGGGCTGACTCCGTATCTGAGCGGCAGCCGTTCGGGCGTGGCCTGCGGTTCGAGCCTGCTTGTGGGCTCGCCGAACCACTGGTAGAGGCCTGTCGTCGGGGTCTTGCCGGCGTACCGGTTGGATCGGTCGAGGATGATCTGGTCGCGGTCGCGTGGCAGGAACGCGCGCAGCGTGGATCCGCCGTCGTCCACGAGACGGTTCGCGTCGAACGTGATCTTCCTCCGCCGGTGGGTGCCGGGCAGCCACACGGTGACCGTCTTTTTCGTCTTTTTGGCGACGAGCCGACGGTTGAACGTGATGGGGATGACGGGCGTGCGGGCGAGTCCCGCCATGATGTTCGTCATGTCGTACGCCTGGCCGAGTCTCACGTCGCGGACCTTGAACCCGGTGTCCTTCATGGTGAACGTGAGGTGCCGGCCGCGGACCGTCACGGCCACGCCCTGCACGTCGAGCATGTCCCTCCAGTCCTCGAAGTTCTCCGCCCCGGACGAGGTCAGATCGATCAGCATGCGGAGCCTGTCCTTGACTCCCATGCCCTTAGCGGACGCGTAGAGCTCCTCCATCGACATGCCGTAGCGACGCTCCAACGGCTCCTTGGCTTCGTCGCGCCGGCTCGTCCGCATCGGCGCGGACGCGCTCCCCTCGGGCGCTTCTCCGACGCGTTTGGGGTCGCGTTCCCGTGTCGTCGGGTCTTCGTCCGGAGTGGTTCCGTCGCCGTGCATCTTGCGCGCGACCTGCTCGGTGACGGGGTTGAAGATGACGCTCAGCCCCTCCCGCGCGCACATCTCGTTGGCGACGACGCGCCATTGCTCGATGGCGTCCTTGGGCAGGCGGGCCTTGAGATGGTCGCCGACGCGCGAGGCCGCGCACACCATGATGTGGTCGTGCAGGTGGTGCCGGTCGGTGTGCGTGGCGACCACGTACTTGTACTCGCCGCCCGTGACGCGTTCGGCGAACTCCACGCCGAGCTCGTGCACCCGCTCCGGGGTCATGGGGTCGTCGGGACTGAAGCTCAGCTTGATGTGGTAGGCCAGCCGGCTGTCCTTCCGGATGCCTTTCGGCGACCTGCGGTTGTCGTCGAGCATGGGTCCGGCGAGACCGTCCGGGTCCGTCGCGCGGGCCGGGTAGCTGGCGCTGACGAGCCGGCCTCCATCGGTTTTTGCGGGGTTGATGATGTACGCCATCGCCCCGTTGGGGCCGCCGAGATTCGATTTCACGGGCCTGCCGAGCTTGACCACGGCCATCAGCGCCTCCCCTCGACGGCGGACGTGTACTCGTCGAAGAGGCGGCCGATGAGACGCCTGACCTGTTCGAGCGACAGCGCCACCTCGTCCAATTGGCCGGCCGTGACATGCCCGTCCGTGTTGGCCTGACGGGCTATCTCGTTGACGTTCACGCCTATCCTCGCGACCGCGGCCGCGATGGGTTCGGGGTCCGTCAACGGCCGCACGAAGGTGACGTTGAGGCTGCGGCCGAGCATGAGCCGGCGCGCGAAGAACCCGAACGAACGGTACTCCGGCGAGTAGCGGGCGAGCCTTTCCTGGAGTCTGCGGACCTCCTCCCACTCGTCCCGGGCGAACGTGATCTCCTTGCGCACGGGACGGCTGCGCCTCTCCGCCCAGCTCACGCCACACCTCCCCCGGAGGTGTACGGACGACACGTCCGTGATGCCGCGCGAGCGGTCTGGAGGCTCCGCCGACCATGGGGTCCGGGTCTTCCCGGCAAGTCGGCCCGCACCGCGGGCCGAGCGAACGTACGTACGTTCGCGTCACTTGCTATCCCCGAGTCGATTCCATCGATCGGGGACACTTTCGCACGGTGTGATCGTGCGATGCCATGGTGGATTGTCTCGCTCATTGTTCCGCTCCTTGCGTCGAGGGCGCCGGGGACTGTCCGACGCGTCACGACGATCATGCATCGGAAAAACGGCTGTCGGTTTGGACATTCGGAGCGAACAAAAAGCCCCGCAAAAATCACGGGGCGATACTGTTCCCGCTGGTCGAGGTAGCCGAGGCTGAAGCTGCTGCGGGAAAAGTGCAGGTATGGAGATGGCGAGGATGCGCTTGCCGTGTTTTCGCGTTGCTATCGGCTCAGCGCAGCCATGACGTCACCGTAACGGTTTGCCGAATCCATCGGTCAGATCGTCTGTGTCGCGAATGGTCTGACGTGGTTCCGGCTCCCGTCGCAGGCCTTCGACCAGATCGATGAACGCGCGTCCTTCCTGTTCCACGCAGTCGAACGACATGAAACAGAACCTTGACGGATCGCCGTCGACCTGCCACGCCTCCAGGCTGCGGGCGTAGTCACGGCCTGCATCGTGCCTGATGGCCACGGGACGATACCCAGACTTCAGCAGCATGAAGTTGAGCAGCTGACGTCCAGTCCGCCCGTTGCCGTCCATGAACGGATGGATGTTCTCGAACATCACATGGAAACCGGCCGCCTTGAGCAGCGGGTGCACGTCGCTTCCGTCCAGCCCGTCGATCAGGGATTGCAGGTCGTCGCGGATCTCCAACGGGTCGGCTGTCTTGACGCGGGTCGCGGTGATCCTCGCCAAGTATCCGTAGGGGCGGAACGCGCCACGGGCGAACGGCTGCAAGTCCAGCGCGGTCACTTCGTGGACGCGACGGACCAGTTCCTCGTCCAGCTTCCGCCCATCCTTGGCGTATTCGCGCACGTAGGCCATGCCATCCGCGACGCCGCGTGCCGCGAACACGTATCTGGCCGGTGAATCCGAGGGAATGAACCCGCCCTCCAACACCAACGACGTGTCCTCCAGGGTCAGGGTGGATCCTTCGATGGCGTTCGAGTTGTAGGTGTAGCGCACCAGCCAGTCGCGGCTGTAATCCGTCAGGGCCATGTCCTCGACGCCATCCAGAGGTTTCAGCGAAGCGGCTTGTTCGCGCAATTCATCGACTCGGGACAGACGGCTCGCGATCTCCGGCATGTTTTCGAGCACGCGAAGCTCTTCGGGCAAGCCGCTGATTCGTTGGGATAGGAACTCGTCGGCCATGGCATGTGTCTCCTTCTACGACTTCATTCTCCAATGATCCGAGACCTGTGCCATGGCACGGCGCTCAGCTCTGGTGGGGCGTTCGAGCATATTCCGTGGACGCTTGGACGGGAGATCGCGGGTGGCGGAACTTTGCGGTGCCGGGATCGGCCGCAGTCACTCCTATTCTATGGGTTCCCTGGCCTCCATCCGGTCACGTCGCTCGGTCAGCAGTTCGTCCTCATAGGCGAGTACAACGGCTCCCCGCAACGCGTGTCCAGTATCGGTCAATTGCTCCGCCAAAGCGGACCGTGACGAGGTGACGCCTCGTACTCGATGTGTGAGTCATCGACCACTGCGGCCCGCTTACCCGGGTTCTGGACGAACGCCACCACGTCTCCGGGTTTGCGGCCGGCCATGGAGAATCCGAACGAAAGACAACGCGCCCTCGACTGCTTGGCGTCGCGCTCCGCCTCCACCTCGCTGCCGGTCGGCGTCACGCGGCGCAGCCCGTCTTCAGTGCCGGAGATACGGGCGATGGCGTCGAGAATCGTAGACGTCCTCCACGCCCAGGACATTCTGCAGCAGGTTGATCCAGAAACGCTGGGTCTTCTGCTTCTCGTCTCCATGGTCCTTCCAACGCTCGATGAATGTCAACACATTTGCATGCCGCTCTAGTACATGCCGTTCATCATCCCACACGTATGCGAATTGCCCGGTGGATGGCGCTTGGTTCGTAGGCTCGTTGAAGGGGCAAGTGGCCCGAAGCGTAGCGTAGCGGCCACGCGGCAGCGGAAAAGGGTTCTCAGGGAACTTGTTCCCTGAGCGGGGAACGGGGCAGCGCCCCGTATACGGAGAATTTATCTTTTCTCAAGAATGAGAATAATGAAAGAAATGGCTCGTTCCAACGGTTTTCGGGTGTAAAAAATGGAGCGAAGAATGCAAATACTGTAAAAAATGGATAGTTCTGCCCTTCTTACGGAGTTGGAAGTCTGTCACCATTCATGTTTCGTTCGTTTTACGTCTGTTGGAGTCACGTGTACTGCGTTTTCCTAATTTCTTTGGCCTGATAGCGTTTTCTCTTGTTTTTATTTTTTCAATGAGGGTGAGTTGTAAAACTTTTGTCACCATTTTTGTCACCAATTGACTTTTTGTGACATAGTAAAAGAGCCTGAATCGTTGGAATTCCAACGATTCAGGCTCTTTCTTGCTGGTGCGAGCGGGGGGAGTTGAACCCCCACGAGCATACACTCACTGCCACCTGAAGACAGCGCGTCTACCATTCCGCCACGCTCGCAGACAATGGACTAATTTACACCCGTATTGGTATTTGTCCAATGCCGGCGTGTCGTGTTGTCGCCTCCATGGGGAAATACATGAGGAGTGAGGAAACTGGCGTTCTGAGTCAGGCTGATGCAGGCTGGTGCGGCATTTGGTTGTCCGATTCACCAGAATCGGACAACCAAGACGGCAAAGTACAATGTGGCACAGCACATCGGCCGATCCCAGACCGCAATCACCCAGCGCATTTCCGTTCTTCCGGTTTGGGCGTTAGCCCCTCGATCCGTTCGCGTAGAAGCGGGCCAGCGTCTCATCGCGGAATTCGTCGAAATAGCCGCCATCAATCGAAGCGCGGATGTCGTCAAGCAACTTGACGAAGAAATGCTCGTTGTGAATTGTAGCCAGCGTGAATCCGTTGAATTCGCGGGCACGCAGGGCATGATCCACGTAGGCACGCGAATAGTGAGTGCAGGTATAGCAGGTGCAGCCCTCCTCAAGCGGCCCGAAATCGTGTTTGAACTGCGCCCGTTTGATGTTATAACGGCCCGAACGCGTGAAAATCGCGCCATTGCGGCCGCAACGTGCCGGCGCCACGCAATCGAACGTGTCGCCGCCATTCTCAACGCACGCGAAGATGTCATCGACGGCGGCGATGCCGAGCACATGGCGCGGTCGGCTTTCGGGCATCGCATCGCAGATCCAGGCGCAGGTGTCGCCGATAATACGCTTCTCGATCGCGCCGCCGATACCGACGCCATCGAAATCAAGCGAGGCGATCTGCTCGGCCGCATGACGGCGCAGATCCTCATAATTCGCGCCCTGTACCACGCCATACAGCGCCTGATATGGCTTGCCGAGACGTTCCTCGGTAAGCCGCTGATGCTCGGCTACGCACCGCTGCGCCCAACGATAGGTACGCTCCACGGAACGCTCCTGGTAGCCACGCGTGTTCATCAACGTGGTCAGTTCGTCGAAGGCGAACATGATGTCGGCGCCGATTTTGTGCTGAATGCCCATGGAAATCTCGGCGGAGAAGCGGTGCAGAGAGCCGTTGAGCGGTGACTTGAACGTCACGCCATCCTCGTCTACGAATGCGAGGCGTTCCTTGCCTTCGGCGATCACTTCATCGGATTTCATGCCGGTTACGTCCATGGCGAGGGTCTTCTTGAAGCCTGCACCGAGCGACAGCACTTGGAACCCGCCGGAATCGGTGAAGGTCGGACCGTTCCAGTTCATGAATTTCGCGAGTCCGCCGGCCTCATCGAGCACTTGCTCACCTGGCCGCTCGTAGAGATGGAAGGCGTTTGACAGCAGGCACTGCGCGCCGAGATCCTTCATGGTCTCCGGCAATACGGCCTTCATCGCGGCCTGCGTGGCTACCGGCACGAACGCCGGCGTATGGATGTCTCCATGCGGGGTGTGGATGATGCCGGTACGTCCATAACGCGCGCCACCACGGCCTTTGCCGTCGGCCGCATCCGGCAGTCGAGTGATTTGCTCAAAGGAGAATGCGCGGCGGTCTCCGGGTTTGCCCGGCTCGGCTCCGCGCGGATGCTCGACGAGATTCGATTCAGTAAGGCTTGTCATGCGTTTCACTTTAGGCGATAGCGCCGATTGCGTCGGATGGAAAGAGTGTTCAGTCCATACGGGATGGGTGACGGGTCGGATAGATTGCGCAAGAGGCGAAAAATCACCGTTTACAGGTGCGATGAAGACGTTCCGATAAGGATGGAAGCGGCTGTTCGCCGATGCAGACGATCAATTCGAGTAGTACTTTCAACAAACATTCAGGAAATTTCCAGAGCGGGTATCTTTACTCTTAGATAGCAGTTCGAGCGGCACGATTGCTGAACATGTGAAATGCCGCGAGACGAATAAGGAGCAAGAATGGCTGAAGATAACAACGACCAGAATGTCGTGCAGCCGCAAAACAACGCACAACAGGCCGTACCGACGCAACCGGCCGATGTCGCGACCGACAATGCCGAGACCTCCGTGACCGAACCGATTGCAGTGCACGACGCCGGCGAACAGCCGACCACGACCCTGCCTTCCGTGAATGCCGCGGATTCGGAAATCGCCCCGGATTATGCATCCGCCGCCGGCGAAAGCACCGTGGTTTCCGGCGGCTCGTCTACGGGCGGCCAGTCGACTGCCGGCGCTTCCGCGCAATCGCAGTATCGTCCGGCGCCGGAATACGGCGCCTACGGAACGGTGCCGCCGCAGCCGCAGCCGACGAACGGAACGAATGCCGCGCAGCCGCAGTATGGTCAGCCTGCACACAGTGCGCAGACATCGCAGATGCCGCCGCAGAACAATCGCAATCCCTTCTTCGGCAATCCATATGTGAATCCGCAGAATGAGCAGCATGATTCGCGCGGCAGCAATCCGTTCACCGCTCCGCAGGGAGGTGCGAACGTTCCACCGAACACCCCGAACAACGGCAATCCGTTCAATCCATTCGGCAATGCGGGCAATCCGCAGAATCCGGCGGTCAAGACCCGACCGAAGACCGCTGGCAACGTGGTTGTGGCCGTGGTCGCCGCGCTGGTTGCCGCCGTGCTCTGCCTCGGCGTCGGCTATGCGGCCATCACCAATGGTTGGGTGCATGTGCCTACATCGAGCTCGATGACCAGCATCAGCTCCAACCAGTCCGGTTCCGGTTCGGCCAAGGCCAAGAGCGGTGAGGCCGTTGATTGGACGGCGGTAGCCAAGGAAGTGTCCAACTCCGTGGTTTCCATCCAGACTGTGACCAGCGAGGGCACCGCCAAGGGTTCCGGCGCGATCGTCAGCGACAAGGGCTACATCGTTACCAATAACCATGTGATTGCCGGTGCACAGCAGATTCAGGTCACGCTCGCCAACGGCACCATCTATTCCGCGCAGGTCGTCGGCACCGATACCACCACCGATTTGGCGGTCATCAAGCTTGACAATCCGCCGAGCGACCTCAAAGCCGTGGAATTCGCCGATTCCGACGACCTTGCCGTCGGCGAGGCCGTGATGGCCATCGGTAATCCGCTCGGCTACGACGACACCGCCACCACCGGTATCGTCTCCGCACTCAACCGCCCGGTGACCGTGACCGATGACAACAACAACGCCATCGTCACCAACGCCGTGCAGATTGACGCCGCAATCAACCCGGGCAACTCCGGCGGCCCGACCTTCAACGCGGCCGGTCAGGTAATCGGTATCAACTCGTCCATCGCCTCCACCGCAAGCTCTTCCAGCTCGGCGGGTTCCATCGGCATCGGTTTCGCGATTCCGTCGAACCTCGTCAAGCGTGTGGCCAATGAGATCATCGAAAACGGTTCCGTGCAGCACGTGGCGCTCGGCATCACCATCAAGAGCTCCACGGTCGAAGCCGACGGTGTGACCCGTGGCTGCGCCCAGGTGCAGTCCGTGGTCGACGGCGGTCCGGCTTCCAAGGCCGGCGTGAAGGCGGGCGACTCCATCGTGGCCTTCAACGGCAAGGCTGTGAACAACAACTACTCGCTGCTCGGTTACGTGCGTGCCTCCGCCATGAACGACAAGGTGACGCTGACCATCGTGCGCGATGGCCACACCATGGATCTCGAAGTGACGCTGAATCAGGAGGAATCCAGCAGCAGCTCCTCCAACAAGCAGGAGCAGAACGAGCAGAACAATGGCGGCAATGGTCAAGACCAGCAGGGCAACGGCCAGAACGGTGACGGCGGCGGATTCACCGATCCGTTCGGCCTGTGGTAAACCGGATCAGCAAGTCGGGGCGTAAACCCCCGACAAGCCCAAGGCGAACGCGATAATCATCGAAAAGCCTTGTAGCACCAAGCGAAACGGGACTGTGTGAGCAATCGCACAGTCCCGTTTCACATGCCGTGCGGCCAAGTCCCCCTGAAGACCTGTTACCCTTAAAACGAAGGTCGTTGAAGCGGCCGGATAATTGAACATTCCAGTAATCTTTTTACGCCGTGTATCGAGGCATTCCACGTTCGGACAGTGCCGCCGATGGGTTAACAAGGCGTGAATGCATCAGCCTTGGACCGGTATTCCGACCTGTACGTCCTCGGCTGGTATACGAGCGTAAGGAGATTCGATGCGTAGAGTCATCAATCTTTGCAAGCAGGTTCCACTCCTGCCGATCACCATCCTTGCCGCCATCCCGCTGGCCATGCTGGGCACGTGGCGACCATGGGGCACGCGTTCCGTATTCGCCATGCTGTTTGGCTGGGATTCGGTCAATCCCGGTGTCGGGCAGTGGCTGGTGATTGCGCTGGTGCTATACACGATTATCGTCACCGTGCTTGGCATGATCGACGATGTGCGGCATGGTCACGTCGGCGTCGATCTGTTGGCCGTCATCGCCATCGCCTCGACGCTCGCCGTTCAGGAGTATTGGGCCGCTTGGGCCGTGGTGCTGATGATCTCTTCCGGTGAGGCGATTGAGGAATTCGCACAGTCGAAAGCCGAAAGCAACCTGACGGCGCTGATCGAGGCCGCGCCGAGGACTGCGCACGTAGTAAGACTGCCGGGTATGCGTGGACATGTGCATGCGTCCGGTACCGAACATGCCTCGGATATTTCGGAGGACGGCTTCCGTCGCGCCGTCACAATGTCCGATTCTGGTGAATCGGACACAGGAGCGCCGAAGGCTTACGACGCTTCCGGAGAGCATTTCACCACGATTTCCGTGGACGACGTCAAGTTGGGCGACGTACTGTTGGTGCTGCCGGGCGAGACGGTTCCGGTTGATGGCGAGTTACTGTCGGGGGCGGCCACGCTTGACCTGAGCAACATCAACGGCGAGCCACTACCGCGCGAAATCTACGCAGGGGCACGCGTCATGTCGGGAGCCGTCAACGGCTCGACAACGCTGACCATGCGTGCCACACAGCTTGCTCACGATTCGCAGTATCAGAAGATTCTGGAGCTTGTCTCGTCCGCGCAGGACTCACGGCCGGCCGTCGTGAAAACCGCCGACGTGCTTGCAGTGCCGTTTACCGTTCTTTCGCTTGCGATTGCGGTGCTCGCATGGATCATTGCCGGCACTCCATTGCGATTCGCGCAGGTGCTGGTGTTGGCCACGCCTTGTCCGTTGCTGATTGCGGCTCCGGTCGCGTATGTTGCCGGAACGGGACGGCTCGCCAAGGCGGGGATCCTTATCAAAGCGCAGGACGTGCTTGAAAACCTAGGCCGCGTGACGCATATCTTCTTCGACAAAACCGGCACGTTGACCGTTAAACAGCCGCAGGTCGTGCGTGTCGAGAAGCCGTTCGACGTAAGGTCCCCATTCAATGACGATCACATTCTCATGATGGCCGGCGTAGTGGAGGGGTACTCCGTGCACATTTTGTCGAAGGGCATCGCGGCGGCCGGGCAGCGGGCCATGCATGATTTGTATGCGCGGTATGCGGCAGGGCAGCGGCTGTGCGCGGAACGGAATCTTCCAGGACATGGGCGCGACTACCCGGTGGTGAACAACATTGTGGAGGATGCAGGCAAAGGCGTGTCCGGAGAGGTGAACGGGCACAAGGTGCGCGTGGGGCGTTATGCCTATGCCACGGCCGACGAGTTCGGCTTTTCGCCAGTGGTCCATGTGTCCGATTCTGGTGAATCGGACAAACGTGGCACCTCCACTACCCTCCAGATGTCCGATTCTCCCGAATCGGACAATATGAAGCCAGGAACTAGTGTTCAAGTGTCCGATTCACCAGAATCGGACATGCAGAGGATACGGAATGCGGGTGTACTGTCCGATTCACCAGAATCGGACAAACGGGCGGTGAAAGGCAGGCTGGATGTGAACTCGCGGTTCGCGCCGCTCGAACCGGATGAGATGGCCGCGTACGTGGCGCTTGACGGGCAACTGGCTGCACGCATCGTGTTGCGTGACGTGCCGCGCAAGAACGCGAAGAACGCCTTGGCCCGACTGCGCGAGCTTGGTGTCGGGAAACTGTCCATGCTGACCGGCGATAAGGCGGCTTCCGCACGGATCATCGCCGAGGAGGTCGGCATTGATGACGTCCATTCCGAACTGTTCCCTGAAGACAAAGTGCGTGCGGTCAAGGATGCTTCCGAAGCTACGCGCCGGCATCGGACGTGGTGGGATGGCTTCACGGGCGAATCCCGAATTCACCAGGTGACCATGATGGTTGGCGACGGTGTGAACGATGCGCCGGTGCTCGCGGCTGCCGACATCGGCATGGCCATGACCGATGGTACGTCGACCGCGGCTTCCGAATCCGCTCAGGTCGTGATCATGAACGACGACATCGCTTCCGTGCCGCGTGCCATCGCCATCGCTCGTCGTACCAAGAAGGTGATGCTGCAGGCGGTGCTCGTGGGTCTCGGTCTTGCCGTCATCGGCATGATTGCCGCCGCGTTCAACCTGATTCCGGTGGTGGTCGGTGCGTTTATGCAGGAAGGCATTGATGTGGTGAGCATACTATGGGCCCTCACTGCTTTGTGGGATAGGGAGTGAGCGCGCGGATTCGCCTTGGTGGTAGAGGCTGTTCTTGCGTCTTTCCCAAGATATTTGGGATTGGATGCGATGATGAACCGTGCACGATTCCCGGGAATGTGATTTCCTGAAAGTCGTGCACGATTATGTGATGCGGCCTCTATCCTTATATCCCAATAAATCCCTATAGTCCCATGGCCCTACAGCGAACTGGGTGAGATTTCGCCGGCGATGGGTCGCTTCATCCATTTGCCGAAGTCCGATCCGGTCACGCCTTGCGACAGTAGGAACATGATTTTCGCGTAGGCGGCCTCCAGCGTCATGTCACCCGATCCGATGGCCCCGGCGCGAGCGATCGCATCGCCCGTCTCATAATGGCCGAGCAGCACTTCCGCCTGCTGACATTGCGATGCGATGATAACCGGTACGCCGTCGTGCAGCACGTCGGCGATCACGTCGGTCAGACCCGGCTCGTCACTGGGCACATTACCTACGCCATATGCGCGTAACAGCACCGCCTCCGGCCGGGGTGTGAGCATGGCGTCCAGTCGTGCCGCAGAAATGCCCGGTACCATGTCGATTACGGCCACGTCATGGCGTTCGTACGGTTTCGGTGACCGCCAGCCACATCCGACCGCTGCGGAATCGTCCGCATACCAGTGCCAAGGCGTGCCGGTGCGTGCCAGCGGTCCGGTGGACGGCGCCGAAAACCCTTCGAACGCCCAGCTCGATGACTTGCTTACACGATTGCCGGCAAACAGATGATGCCCGAAGAACAGTCCCACGCCATGGAATCGTCCGCTCATGGCCGCGTTCAACGCACCGGTCACATTGGCGGTGGCATCCGATTCGATTTTGCCGAGCGGATGCTGCGAGCCCGTGAAGATCACCGGCTTGCCGAATTCAGTCAGCGCGTACGACAGGGCCGCGCTGGAATAGCTCATCGTATCGGTGCCGTGCAACACCACGAACGCGTCGGCGTCATCGGCATGCGTGCGCAAATCGTCGATCATCGTCTGCCAATTATCGGGCGTCGCATTCGACGAATCAATCAGCGGATCAAGTTCGGTGAACGAAAACAGGCCGGAGTCCATATGCGCATCCTCAAGCAGACGGAACAGCCATCCACGGGTGTCGGCGCCCGGAATCAGACCATTCGGCGAGTCGATCATCCCGATTGTGCCACCGGTGTAGGTGATGTGAATGCGCATTGCCTTCCTCCTTATCGAAAAATCGATGCGCCGGGTGGGCGGCCTGTATGTTCCGCCGCCCACTTTACTGTCTTGTCCGATATCGTGAGCGGCTACTTGCCCGGCGTTTGCGTGGTTTCCAGCACGTCGGCCACGCCGTTGCCGTTGTCGTCGAGCATCTCGTCCATCAGATCGCCGTTGATGCGACCGCGTACGTAGAACCAGCCCGCCACCATGGCGATGATGACCACCACGAACATGGCGAGCGTCCAACGGCCGGCAGCGCTGGTGAGATTCGACAGCACGACCACAGCGAAGAACAGCAGGGAGATGTAGTTGGTGTACGGTGCGCCCGGCATGCGATATTCCGGTCGCGTCTCCTCGCAGGTTTTCGCCTTCTTGAGGAATGCGAGATGCGTTACAAGAATGCACGTCCAGGTGCCGGCGATGCCGATGCCAGCCAGATTCATGACGATTTCGAACGCGTCGGATGGCAGTACCGCGTTAAGTGCCACGCCGACCAGTCCTAACGTGGAGGTGATGATGATGCCGCCATACGGCACGTGATGCTTGTTCATGCGTGCCGCGAATTTCGGTCCGGATCCGGCCACGGCCAGCGAACGCAGGGTGCGTCCGGTGGAATACAGGCCTGCGTTGAGCGAGGAAAGCGCCGCGGTCAGGACTACGACCTGGATCACGTCGCCGGCATGCGGAATGCCAATGCCGGAGAAGAACGTGACGAACGGCGATTCGTTGGAGGAGTAGGCGGTATACGGCAGCACGAGTGCCATGAGCACCACGGAACCCACGTAGAACACGAAGATGCGGATGATCATCGAATTGATGGCCTTCGGCAGCACTTTCTCGGCGTCCTTGGCTTCGCCGGCGGCCACGCCGACCATTTCGGTGCCGCCGAACGCGAATACGACGCCCAGAGTCAGGGCGAATACCGGTGCGATGCCCATCGGGAACAGGCCTCCGTTATCGGTGATGTTGGCGATGCCGGCGTGGGCGTCGCCAACCGGGGCGCCCGTCACGATGGCCCAGATGGCGATGAGCATGAACGCGACGATGGTGGCCACCTTGATGGCCGCGAACCAGAATTCCGCCTCACCGAACATTTTCACGCTCAGCATGTTCAGCACGAACACCAACGCCAGCGCGATCAGTGCCAGTAGCCATTGCGGCACGCCTTGGAACGCCTTCCAGTAGTGGAAGTACACGGCTACGGCGGTGATGTCGGCCATGACGGTCACGGACCAGTCCAGGAAGAACAGCCATCCGGTCACGTACGCGCCTTTCTCACCGAGGAATTCGCGTGCGTAGGAGACGAATGCGCCGGATGACGGGCGGCGGATTGCCAGCTCGCCTAATGCGCGCACCATCAGGAACGCGAAGATGCCGCATACGGCGTAGGCGATTGCCAGTCCTGCGCCGCCCTGCGACAGTCGGCCGCCCGCGCCCAGAAACAGACCGGTGCCGATGGATCCGCCGATGGCGATCATCTGGATATGACGTGGCTTCAGGTCCTTGGCATAGCCTGCGTCGCTTTTGTCTTGTTTGACTGCGCTGTGCGATGTTGCGTCGCTCACTGTTGCTTGCTCTTTCTCTGTGTTGTAGGTCCCATGCATGCGTGCCGTATGAGGGCGGTGGTATTCGTCAAACGTTTTAGTCTGATGAATAGGCACATGAATTAACAGGCACATTATAAGGACGGTGTGCAACTGAGCGAGATTCGGTTGCATCCGTGCCACGACAGTGGCGCCGTGAGTCGTTCGGGCCGTGTGATGCGGCTGGCCCCTGCCTGCCATGTCCATATCGGATGTGCTTAAATTGGTGCATCAGAGAGAAGCTGCATGGCGGTGGGAGACTGATATGGGGAATGAGATGCTGGCCGGTGCCGTGGGGGAGGCAAGGCCGGGCGAGGCGAAACGGTTCGGAACCGGAATGAGGGGTTGGATCCGCCGTCGTTGGCGTCCCATCACGTTCATCGCGTACGTCGTCGTGATCGTATGCGTGATGGCGTTCCATGAGCCGTGGTTCGATGAGGCGCAGTCATGGCTCATCGCACGCGATGCGTCATTCCGCGATATCCTGCTGCTGCGCCCGCATTACGAGGGGCATCCGCCGCTATGGTGGCTGATGCTGGCGATTCCCGCGAAGCTCGGGGTGCCATATGAGATCGGTCTGAAAGGCGTACAGTTGGTCTGCGCCGCGGTCATGGCATGGTTGCTGGTGTTCCGCTCGCCCTTCCCCCCGCTGGTCGCGGTCCTGCTGCCGTTCACATATTTTCCATGCTTCCAATATGGCGTCACCTCCCGTCCGTACGCGCTGATGTGCGCCGCCATATTCCTGGTGGCCGACTGCTGGAAGGGACGCGACCGGCATCCGTGGCGCTTGACGTTGAGTCTGCTGCTGCTCTGCTGCACCAGTAGCTACGGCATCGTTCTGGCATGCGCGGTGGCGTTGGTGTGGGTCGCCCGCGTGCTGCTGCAGGCGCGGTCCCTCCGCGCCCTGATCGCCGATTCCGGACGATTCGTCGCCTGGCTGACGCTGATGGCCGTGGGCCTTATGCTGGCCGCGTGCATCCTGCCATATCCCGACACCTTCGGCGTGACCCCCGGCACGAACGGCAATTCACCCATTCTGCAGTTCCTGATGTTCTGGCTGGTATTGCCGTCCGAAAGCATGTTCACGTCGTTCGCCGGCGATGTCTCGCTGCATGGCATGAGGATGGACGTCCTCCCGATTGCGGTGTGCGTGGTACTGTCGGCGTTGATCTGGGCCGCGTTGGTCCGTCTTGCGCGCAGACGCGGCGACCTTGATATTCTGTTGCTGCCGTATGCGCTATTCGCGCTGTGTGCGGCGAAGTATTTCAGCCTGCATCATCTGGGCATCATGTTTGCGCTGTTCGTCGCGGATTGGTGGATGCTTGTCCGTGACAGTCCGCTTGATGCGGACGATGCGCCGGAACGTCTACGCCGATTCGTGAAGACACGGTTCGAGAAAACCGCCGAAACCCGGCGCTGGAGTCCCGCTGTCGTGCGTGACTGCGTGATCGTGGCGTTGCTGTTGCCAAGCCTGTTGTGGAACGTCGCCGCCATCACCTGTGACCTGCGCTACGACTATTCGGGCGCACGGGCCATGATGGCATTCGTCAAGCGCAACGGGCTCGAGCATGACCGTTGGGTGTCGTTCTGGCGCTACTATCCCGAAACCACCTGGCCGGACGGAAGCCATACGCCGCGCCAGGAAGATACGCACCGTTACAGCTGGGCGGCAATCGCCGCCGACCCGTACTTCGACCACGGCCTACTGGACTGTACCTATCGCGGCCGTGCCTACGAACCGAACCAGGTGCCGACGGCATCGCGGATGAATCGGGAAATCGCGGCCTGTGCCGCCAATGGCGAACCTGAATTCGTGATCGGAGACACCGATTTTCCGGATTACTATTTCAAGCGCCTCGGATACCGTATGCGCGACTATCGCAAGATCACGATTGCGACGAAGCGCACGCCGTGGAAGAACTGGACCACCACTGCCGACATCACGGCGTATGTGCGCGTGGATGTGTTGCGCGATCTGCGTTCGTGACACCCCGCCATTCCGGACTACGTCAGGAAGGGAGAGTTTGGCAGAGAGCCATCCAAGCATCCATTCCCCCGGCAAATCGACCCTTTTGCGTTTCGACGGTTTGCGTTAGGCTAGAGCGCGTGACTGAGACTAATGAACTTCGTATTGCTGTTATCGGCGCCGGCCCCGCAGGCGTCTACTCCTCCGACATCTTCCTGCGCCAACTGGGCAAGCTCGGCGACGAACTCGGCTTGGGTACCAAGGCCCGCATCGACCTGTTCGAAAAGCTGCCCGTACCGTTCGGCCTGGTGCGCTACGGCGTGGCCCCCGATCATCCTTCCATCAAGTTCATCGCCAGCGCGCTCGAGAAGACGCTCGACAACCCCGACATCCACCTGTACTGCGACGTGGAATTCGGCAAGGACGTGACGCTTGACGAACTGCTCGAACGCTACGACGCCGTGCTGTTCGCCACCGGTGCGGTGGAAGACAAGCCGCTCGGACTGCCGGGAGCCGATCTTGACGGCGTGTACGGTGCCGCCAAGTTCGTGGAATGGTATGACGGCTATCCGACCGGCGCTCGCGAATGGCCGCTCGAAGCCGAAGAAGTCGCCGTAATCGGCGGTGGCAACGTGGCCATGGACGTGGCGCGCGAGCTCATGCGCAACGCCGATGATCTGAAGGAACGTACCGACATTCCGGACAACGTGTACGAAGGCATCAAGGGCAACAAGGCCAAGGTGCTGCACCTGTTCATCCGCCGTGGCGTGGCCCAGGCCAAGTTCTCCGTGCAGGAGCTGCGTGAGATGGAAAAGCTGCCGGGCGTGCAGCTGATCATCAACGAGGACGATTTCGATCTGGATGACGACACCATCGAGGAGGCCGGCAAGGACAAGCTCACCCGCCAGATGGTCGAAGAACTGTTCACCATCCGTGAGATGGCCGAAGACATGGAAGACGACGGCGACACGGACTTCGAAGGCAATCCGGCCGACCGCAAGTACTATGTGCATTTCAACTCCGCGCCGGTCGAAGTGCTGGGCGAGGATGGCAAGGTCGTCGGCATCCGTGTGGAGAAGACCGAGACTTCAGCGGATGGCAGGATGAGCCGCACCGGCGAATTCGAGGAATACCCGGTGCAGGCTGTGTACCATGCAATCGGCTACAAGCCGGCCACTGCGCCGGGCATTGCCTATGACGAGCGCCGTGCGCACCTGGCCAATGCCCATGGTGATGGCCGTATCACCACGGCTGCCGAAGCCGGTGAGGATGTTGAGGTGCGTGAGCGCCTGTATGCCACCGGTTGGGCCAAGCGCGGTCCGGTGGGCCTGATCGGCTCCACCAAGTCCGACGCGCTGCTGATCGTCACCAACATGCTGGAGGATTTGTCCAAGGCCGCCGAGGGCGGACGCGTGGCCGCCGATCGCGATCCGGAATCCATCGACCGTCTGCTTGCGGAACGTGGCGTCAAGCCGATCGACTTCGCTGGCTGGAAGAAGGTCGATGCCTTCGAGCGTGCCGAGGGTGCGAAGGAAGGCCGCGAGCATAAGAAGGTCATCGAACCCGAGCAGATGCGCGCTCTGGCCCACGCCTGATTCCCGCAGCCCCTCGGGCAGAGAGCTCGAGGGGCTGCTCGTATGATGCTTCGATGCGCTGGGGTGGCGGCTTCACCGCATGTTTCGGCTTCCAGAAAAACCCAAGGTGTGCGTAAGGTCACGATAACTTTTCGGTCATAGCGTTACGCACGACAGGGGAATCATACGAAAACGGAGTGTCATGGGATTCGGCGATCGTAGAAATCACGTGTGGAAAACAGGTCGAATGTACATGCGTAGGCGCGTCACCGTGGCTGTGACCGGCATCGCGGCGGCAGCCGCACTGGCTGTCGCCTTTGGTACGGGAGCGGCTGGTTTGCAGGGCCTTGGCTCATCCGCATCCGAGGGAGGTGGAAAGAGCGCCTCTTCCAGCGGACAAGCCTCCTCAACATCACAAACCGATGCATCCGACAGTCCGATGCAGTCCGCGATGACCGGCATCGACGCACTTGACGGCAGCGCAACGATCTCAACTTCCGGCTTCACGCTCGACACTGACTCGCAACTGGCCATCGAATCGCAGATAACCAATTTCGAATCCGCGGGATATACCGCATCCTTCGTGCTGGTAGACATCAATACCGGCCGTGCGATCTCCTACAATGCGGATGCGCAGGTCTATTCGGCGTCCGCAATCAAAGCGCCGTTCATCATGGCACTCGCCTCGACGGGTACCATCGATCTGAACGCGGTATACCAAGCGGGCGATACGCAGAATGCAACGACGAAACAGAACATCGACCAGGTGCTGACCGTCTCCGACAATACCGCTTACAGTTGGCTGGTCGACACGTATGGCACCGACGCCTTCGATTCATGGGCGGCACAAGCCGGCACCGCCGTGCAGATGGCCGGCTATGGTTACGTGACCACTTGTGCGCGGGACATGGCGAAGCTGTGGACGCAGGGTTATGGATTCCTGTTCGCACAGCAGACGTCCGGGGCCGCCGATGTTTCCGACGAGGCGCTGCAGTGGCTGTCGGGCGATATGACGGATTCACTCAACTCCAATATTCATCGGGCGCTTGGCGACTCAACCACGGTGTATACGAAAGCCGGATGGATCAGTGGCGAAGGCGACCTGTATGCGTTAAATGACGGCGGAATCGTGGCGTCGTCATCCGGTGCGTACGTGCTCAGCGTGATGACGGACGCATGCGGACGCAACGATTTGCTCACCGAGCTGGTTGACGTATTGGATTCGGTGCATTCCGGCGCCATGCTGGCGTAGGGCGATTCGCGATCGCACGCTTTGCGCGCACCTGATATGTTGCGCCGGTCGGTGGCGGGGTGCGGACCCGATAAGGCGCCCAGCATGTATCCAGCAAAATATCAGACTGCATCTTTACGCTTGGGCCCTATGAACGGCAAATTGCGGGTGCATGGCCATTGCAATGGCTTGAAGACAACGCTGCTTTTCGCGTTGATGTGGGGCGTCATCATGCTGATTTGGTGGGCTACGGGTGGTAGTCAGCGCACGCTTGGCGTCTACATTCTCATCGGTCTTGGCTCGACTTTCGTCTCGTACTGGTTTTCCGACAAACTGGCCATCGCGTCGATGGGTGCGCGGGCCGTCAGCGAGCAGGAGGCGCCGATGCTGTACAAAATCGTGCGCGAACTGTCCGCAAAGGCGGGCAAGCCGATGCCGCGCATCTACATTGCGCCGACCATGAGCCCCAACGCCTTCGCGACCGGCCGTAACGAACGGCATGCCGCCGTCTGCTGTACGCAGGGCATTCTGCAGATGCTCAACGAGCGTGAGATTCGCGGCGTACTCGGCCACGAACTCATGCATGTGTACAATCACGATATTCTGACCTCCGCAATCGCATCCGCCATGGCCACGGTGATTTCGTATCTCGGCTATTCGCTCATGTATTTCGGAGGTGGCTCGTCGCGAGACAATCGCAACGGCTCGTCCAGCAATGGACTCGGGTTGCTCGGCGTGCTGCTGAGTGCGATCCTTGCGCCGATTGCCGCCTCTTTGATTCAGATGGCGATTTCGCGCACGCGCGAATACGATGCCGATGAGGACGGTTCGATGCTGACTGGCGATCCCGAAGCGCTCGCCTCCGCGTTGAATAAGATTTCGTACGGTGCCGAGGCCGCGCCGATGCGCAAGACCGCAGGCACGCAGTCGGTGGCCGCGATGATGATCGCCAACCCGTTCTCCACAGAAGGCTTCTCCCGCCTGTTTTCCACGCACCCGCCGACCGCCGACCGCATTTCGCGACTTATGCAGATGAGCCAGGAGATGAAGGCGCAGGGCGTGCAGTCCGGATATACGTCCGATGGGTATGCGCAGGGCGGGTATTCGCAAGGACCGTTCCGCAGCTGACTGGTGGATTTGGACGGCGGATTTAACTGGCGGATGCTTGTGCGGCGCGAGTACAGCGCTCGTGTGGCGGAGTCTCTCAACGGACTCGGCTGACGGATCTGGCTGGCGGGCGGTTATGCGGGCGTTGCGGCGCGGGTCGGTAATCCGTATATCGGGAACCGCGTCTGTGGAGCCGTGCGCGACGTGCTAAACTTAACCTCCGTGCCCAAAAGGCACTTTTTGCGGATGTAGTTCATCGGTAGAACGAAAGCTTCCCAAGCTTTAAAGGCGGGTTCGACTCCCGTCATCCGCTCCACGATTTCTCCAACTTCAGGATTATTCCAACAGCATAGCCAGAGAAGCCGATTGAAGGCTAAGGTGTATGTATGGATATGCTTGAAGCGATGCGTTCACGGCACACCGTACGTGCCTATACCAACAAGCCGATACCTGACGACATCGTATCGTTGCTTACTAGGCGCGTTGCGCATGACAATCAAAAATATGGCACGGCCATCACTCTACGAACCGAAGACACAACTGCGTTCGGCCCCATCTTCAAACTGATACGTGCCAAAGGTGTGCGTAATTTCCTCATCATGTCCGCGAATCTGCGTGAGGGGGAGGACCCTCGAGAACTGGACGAACGACTGGGATATGCGGGCGCCGATCTCATGTTGTACGCGCAAACCTTGGGCCTCAATACCTGGTGGGCGGGCGGTACCTACAGCCGTAAGATTGTGGACAAAATGGCGGAAGGTAACCGGACCATCGCCGTCATCGCCATCGGATACGGAGCGGAGCAAGGCGAGCCGCACCAATCCAAATCCGTTTCCGAAGTCTGCAAATACGACGGTAAGGCCCCTACATGGTTCACGGACGGTGTGAAAGCGGCACTGCTTGCACCGACGGCATTCAACAAACAGGACTTTTTCATCGAAGGACACGGGCGGATCGTGTCCGTTCGTCTGACCAACGAGACGTCATACTCCGGAGCTGATCTGGGTCTGGTCAAATACCATTTCTCACTAGGGGCGGGAGCCGATAATTTCGGCTGGGCCTGACTGGGGCTGGAGCCGACCAGAGTGCTGGGCTTAGGTGGGGGCACTTGGCTTAGCCGGGCACTCGGGACCAAGCTGGGGCCAACAACCGTTGCCTTGGGTTCTGGTTTGTCCGATTCTGGTGAATCAGCCATCCGGAGGGCAAAAGTATGGGCATGTTTGTCCGATTCTGGAGAATCGGACAAACAGGGTGTGCCAAAACGTACACGGATGGCTGATTCACCAGAATCGGACAAACGAAAGGCGAGCGTACGCCGCCGCAACTACCGGTTGCAGGGAGAAATTCGGTTGCACCAAGGCCGTGCAACCGCAAGATGGTGGCACGCAACCGAAGCCATGTGGCAATCTGCAATCATCAATCGCAAACACGTTCCACACTTTCGAGGGCAAGATCGCCAATCGAACGGTATGAGACGATGGAACCAATCGCAGTAAAGGAGCAAAGATGAGCTTCAGGGAAAATCTGCAATACCTGCGCGGCACCCGCAATATGACGCAGGAGCAGCTGGCGATGCTGCTCGGCGTCTCACGGCAGGCCATCTCGAAATGGGAGTCCGAGAAAGCATATCCGGAAATGGACAAATTGCTGATGATCTGCGACCTGTTCGGCGTAACGCTTGATGACCTGGTGATGGGTGACGTTCGCAGACCGAATTCGGGCATACGTGAATCGACCGCCGATACGTCTACGAATTCCGGGTCGGTCGGGGTTGTGGCCGCAATTGCGCAACCGGTCGGTTTCGCGGCGGCTTCGTCGTCGCTGCGAAACCAGACGGAATCGTCGGCTTCGACGCAAGACGCGCCGACTGCGCTGCAAGCGGATCACCCTGCAGCGACGCCGCGTTCCGCCGCAGCATCGCGCTCTGCAATGCCGCAAGACATGGTCGGCTACGACAGGCATATGAAGATCCACGCATGGCTGACTGCACTTGGCGTCGCCGCGATGATTCTTGGCGTTGCGGCCGGCATGCTATTCGACTCCGAAAACTCAATTATCGGACACAGTCCGATGAATGAATTCCTGACCGCCGCGCCGATTATTCTCGGTGTGATCGTAGGCTGTGCGTTGCTGATTCCTGCCGGTGCCCTGCATGGCGATTTCCAACGGCGTCATCCGTACATTCAGGATTTCTACACGGATGATGACAAGTCGCGCGCAGTCATCGAAAATGGCATCGGTAAGGCCGTGGGTGTGGGGTTGATCATGGTCGGCGTATGCGTGATGGTGTACTGCAACGAGGTACTCGGCGTCAACAACGGATGGCCCGTCAGCATAATGCTGGCACTGGTGGCCGTAGCCGTATTCTGCTTCATCTTCACGGGGATGCGGCTCGATCGCACAAAGCTCGGCAAGTACAATCGCGAAAGCGAAGAGCGCAATGCGGAGGGTGATTCCGCGGAGGATGATTTCGAAAGCCCGTCACAGCCTATGAGTGTGACCGACAAATACTACAACAAACTTACCGGGGCGGTGTGCGGTATCATCATGCTGATTGCAACGGTGATGGCGTTGCTCATGCTGTTCGTGGGCGTCAATGCGAATGCCGCGCTTGGGGGCGATCCTAGTTTTTGGGGAGCTGTTTTCTGGATTCCTTGGCCGATTGGCGGCATCCTGTGTGGCGTTGCCGGCGCAGTCATCCAGTTGCTGAAGTATCGTAACGGCCGACGGTAGGGCGCTGGGATTGCTGGCTGCGAATGGAGTGATGCGGAGCCGTGGGGTTGTGCAGCTGCGGGTTGTGCAGCTGCGGGTTGTGCAGCGCGTGGCATGCGGCTTGTGGCATGCGGGCAGTTGTCTGATGGGTTTGTTTGTCCGATTCTGGTGAATCGGACAAACAAACCCATATCTTTTGCCTTTACCTGACTGATTCTGGAGAATCGGACATTTGGATACCTGATATTGGGGTCTGAATGGCTGATTCACCAGAATCGGACATCTGTGGAATGCGTTGTTCTATTCCAACTAAGACAGTGGTTCCTAGCTGTTATTCGAGACAAATGGTGGATTCGCGTTGGACTAGCTTGCAAGGTAGAGACTTAACACCATGATGGGGGTAACCTTGAATGGCATCTAGCAACATATTTGCTGCTTGGCTTCCAATATCGGTGGCGAGATTATCTATACTCGTGAGTTCCGGTCGGGAGAGAGTGACGATTTCAAACCAATTGTCATGGCCAATGACGGCCACGTCATCTGGCACTCGGATGCCACGTTCTTTGAGAACGTCGATGCAGCCTCGAGCAATCTGGTCATTTTGGCAGACAATGGCATCAAATTGTATGTTCTGGTCGAGTAAAAGACGGGTGGCGCCACGCCCCCAGTCTCCGTGCCATGTGCCATAGCGTAAAGGGCCGGCGAGTTTGAGGCCGGCGTCCGCTAGTGCATTTAATGCTCCTTCGGCACGGTCTGTGGCGGCGGCAAAGGATTCGTCGCCGCCAATGATGGCTATGTGTCTGCGACCGCAGGAAATTAAATGATTGATGGCAAGGCGGCCGGCTCCGGTATTGTCACAGGTAATCGAAGCATCGCTAGGGTCTTCCGACGGAGCGTACGCATATACGACTGGTACGGCTAAATTTTGACCGAGAGAAGGGCGTGGGTCGGTCTCTCGGCCCATCATGATGAGACCATCAACGTTTAACGACAGTAGTTTTTGAATGTGCATTGCTTCAAATGTGGGATCATTGCGCGCATTGGCTAGCAGTACGGAGATTGATTGGGCGCTGCATACGTTTTCTGCGCCCATGAGAATTTGAGTGCAAAATCGGCCTTGCATATCAGAAGTGACTAATCCGATTGTGCCGCTCATGCCGGTCACCAGCGATTGTGCCATAGCGTTGGGTGTGTAGGAGAGTTCTTCGGCGATGCGATGCACCAGATTGCGGGTTTGTTCGCTGACGCGAGGATTGTTATGTAATGCTTTTGATGCAGTTGAAATCGACACGCCAGCTTTTCTAGCTACATCTTCGAGACGTGGTGAAGTCTTTGTTGTTCCTTTTTTCACGTAGTTGCCTTACGGGATTAGGGTTTTTGATGGTTCCTCCGCTAATTATAGCGTTTTCACGAAGTGTGAAAATAATGATGAAAATAATGCCATATACTATTTTCAAATAGTTTGAAATTGACAGTAAAAAACTATTGTTTTATGATGTGAAAAGGTTTTAACAAATTGGGTGGTTGAAACCAAAGGATGCTCACTCGTCGTTGAGGGAGCGGAAGAAAATTAAGGAGAGTGGTTATGAAATCGCGTAGTTGGACTTTCAGAGCTCTTTCGGGCTTCGTGGCGACCATGCTACTAGCTGCCCCCCTTGCCGGTTGTGGTAGTAGCAATGACGCGACCGTTGCTAAAGACATTCCGGCAGGTGGTACGGATGATGGTACTGAACTGTCATTGTGGGTGCGTGCTGATAAGGAGCGCCAAGCGACTAATGCTGTCGAGGCCTATAACGCTAGCCATAAGAACCAAATCAAACTAGAACTGGTACCTAGTGAAGATATGGAGGGTAAAGTCGGTAGCTCATCACAAACGGATTCGCTGCCAGATTTACTTTCAGGTGACGTTGTGCGTATTCCATATTGGGCGGAGGAAGGTATCTTCACTGATATTACTGGCCAGATTAATGATTTGGACAATTTGTCCGACTTGACCCAAGGGCATATTGACGCCGGTACCGTTGGGGAAGCCAAATACACCCTGCCATTTTTCAATGATATTTCAGTAATGGTGTGGAATAAGGATTTGTATCAGGAAGCTGGTCTGGACCCTGAAAAGGGGCCCTCTACTATTGAAGAATTTGGAGAGCAGGCGAAAGCAGTCGCTGCGCTGAATAAAGAAGGCGTAGCTGGCACTTACGTTGCCGGCCAATGTGGTGGAGCCGCTGTATTTATGACTTTTCCAATGATTTGGGCCAGCGGAGAAGAGGTCATCAGTGAGGGTGGTGATACTTCGCTGCTTGACGGGACGGTTTCGCGGAAAGTATTTTCTATGTACCGTGATCTTGCGAGTACTGCTAACGGTATTGGCGCTGGATCCAAGGAAGAGAATTGTTCGACTTGGACTACACCGTTTGCTAACGGTAAAATCGGCGTGATGCCATATGCTGGAGCGTCTGTCGCTACATTGATTGAAGCTGAACAGTCTGGCGGTCCTCATATTGGAGTCGCGCCGATTCCGGGTATCAAAGAGGGTGAGAGCTCCACTTTCCTTGGCGGTGATGCTATTGGTATCTCTAAGGATTCAAAGAATGCAGCGCAAGCTTGGAATTTCTTGAGTTGGCTAATGTCTGAAGATGCCCAGCAAACAGTATTCGCTGATCATGGTGACACAGCAGCTAATCTTAAAGTGCTTAAAAATGGGTATAAGAGTATGGATGAACGAATCCAAATAGCCAATAGTGTGTTGGACAACGGACGTACTCCTGTGTCTAAGAATTTTAATGAGGCATTTAATGCAGCTGGCTCGCCATTCCAGATTTTCCTGCAGGATCAGGTGTGGGGAGAGGCAAATAAGTTAAAAGCCGATAATCAGTCAATTAGTGATGTATTGGCGCAGTGATACGTAACATTACCCCACCCTTATAGGTTGCGTCTGATGTATTGGTGTGTTATCAGACGCAACCTGCATAATTCAGCAGATTGTGAATTCTAGGGTCATTTTCGGCATCGTTGCAATAAAGGAGAATTCCATGTCTACCCGTTTATCTACCTCACAACGCCGATCCACGGCGGCAATGGTGGAGGCCAAAAGAGGGTGGTTGTACGCCATTCCTGATTGGTTGTTCATCATCGTTTTGTTCTTTGTGCCGATTGTGCTGTTGGTTGTCATGGCCTGTTCGCGTTGGGGCTTGATGGGAGGAAATCGAGGTATCAACTTCCCGGACAACTTTATCAAAGTGTTCTCGCATCCGTTGCTGGGGCATGCAGTGCTGTTCACGTTAGAGTATACAGTGCTTGTCACTGCTTTCTTACTGGCGCTTGGACTTGGCTTAGCGTTGATCGTGCAGGAGAGCACTAAATGGAATAACATGCTGCGCACCTGCTTTCTGCTGCCCTCCGCCACGGGCTTGGCATCGGCCTCGCTGCTGTTCTACGCGATGTATTCCCCGCAGGTCGGACCTGTGACGAAGATATTGAGCTTCTTCGGACTGATGGATTCCAACGGTTCCGTGCTCTCCACTGGACAAAGTGCGTTGTGGGCCACCATCATTGTTATTGTCTGGCGATTTTCCGGTTATTACATGCTTCTGATGATGATCGGCTTGCAGTCAATTCCGGGGGATTTGTACGAGGCGGCGCGCATGGACGGTGCCGGTGCGTGGCGTATCTTCCGTTCCGTCACATTGCCACTAATGAGACCGACCATTGTGATGTGCTTGGTCTATTGCGTGACCGGCTCCATTCTTGCTTTCGATCAATTTTTTATCATTACACGCGGCGGTCCGAACAATTCCACGCTTACGGTAGTGCAACTCATCTATAGTTTCGCCTTCGAATCGAAGAAAGATCTTGGAATGGCGGCTGCATTGTCCCTAATTGTGTTGGTGTTCCTGATGATTATTAATTCGATTCAGATGCGCGGTATGCGCGACAACACTAAGTGAAAGAGGGAGTGAATTATCATGGCTACCCCATTGTGGAAGCGTGTCATCGCCCGCATTCTCGAAGGTCTGCTGGCCTTCGTGTTCCTCGCTCCGTTGATTTGGGTCATAATCTGCTCATTCAGTCCGCAACCTGGCTCATCGCAGGTCGATGGATGGGGCATCAATAACTATTTGACGTTATTTAAGTTCCAGGAAGGACTTTCGGTTTATCTGTTCAACTCAGTGGTAGTTTCCGGAGTGACCGTAGTTTTTTCTGTCATTGTATGCACTATGGCAGGCTATTCGTTCTCTCGGTTTAATTATCCAGGGCGTAATTTTGGCTTTTTGGTGACGCTGTCAATCCTGATGGTACCTTATGCTTCATTGCTCATCCCAATGATGGTGTGGTTCAAGAATATCGGTTTGAACGATTCCCTGCTTGGCGTAGGACTGGTGATTACATTGTTCCAGTTGCCGATGTCAACGTTTATTATGCGCAACGCATTCGATGCCATTCCCAAGGACATGGAAGAAGCTGCCATGGTAGATGGGTGCAACTCATTGCAGGCCTTAATGAAAATTTTGGTACCGGTCGTTAAACCGAGCATGATTACAGTGGGCTTGCTTGCTTTTCTGGAAGCGTGGAACAATTTCATGATTCCGCTGTATCTGAGTTCTTCAGCTAAAGCGACTTTGCCGTTAGCCATGGTTAATATGCGCAGTCAGGCACTTGGTGCTATTGACTATGGCATTACCGAAGCTGGTGTCGTAGTACTGATGATTCCTTGTGTGATTTTGTTCCTTGTTCTTCAGAAGTACTACGTCAAAGGTTTTATGTCAGGTGCCATTAAGGGCTGATAACGATAAATAAGGAAGACAACCGCTATGAAAACAAAGTTGTTTAGCACGCGTCCCAATGTAGAGATCACTTCCGAATTTTGGTGTCGCTACCGCAATCTCATCGTCGACAAAGTATTGCCATATCAATGGGCTGTTATGTCAGACGAGCAAGACGCAAAGCTGCCGGATGACCCCTCGTCTGGCAATTCCTTTGATGGTAATGAAGGGCATACGCTCCGTAATTTGCGCATTGCTGCAGGGCTTGAAAAAGGACATCATACTGGCTATCAGTTTCAAGACTCCGATTTATACAAATGGCTAGAGGCTGTAGCGTATGCGCTACGTTATCGTGAGGATTCTCATCTGCGAGAATTGGCAGATGATTTGATTGACCTCATTTCCCAAGCGCAGGAGCCAGATGGTTATTTGGTTTCGCTATTCCAGATCGATTATCCGCGAGAACGTTTCAAACGACTGCGTCAATCACATGAGCTGTACACCATGGGGCATTATATCGAAGCAGCAGTCGCCTATTGGGAGGCGACGGGTAGCGGTAAAGCGCTCGATATTGCTCGAGGTATGGCCGATTGCATCGACCGAGCATTCGGACCGCAGGAAGGCAAGATTCACGGTGTTGATGGCCATCCTGAGATTGAGGTTGCCCTACCTAGGCTATACGAAGCTACCGGAGAGCCAAGGTATCTTGAGCTTGCGTCTTTTTTTCTGCATGAACGCGGTAAAGATCCAAATTTCTTGGATCAACAGTTTAAGGAGGGTCTGAGTCCGTGCGAAATGCTTAATGAATCAACATTTAGCCATAAGTATTATCAGATTGATAAACCTTTTACGCAACAGACCACCGCTGAGGGTCATGCCGTACGTGTTGTTTATTTATGTGAGGGAGCAGCTCACGTCGCTCATCTCGCTGACGATGAGCAGCTACGTGCAGCGGCTGAACGTTTATGGACAAACATCGTTGACAGACGAATGTATATTACTGGTCAGGTTGGTTCGACACATGAAGGTGAAGCGTTTACCTATGATTATGATTTGCCGAACGATACCATGTATGGTGAAAGTTGTGCCTCTGTAGGCATGGCAATGTTTGCGCGTCGCATGCTCGATATCGAGCAGAAAGGAGAGTACGCCGATGTGCTAGAGAAGCAGTTGTTCAATGGTGCTATCTCTGGCATGTCGCTCGACGGCTCACATTTTTATTATGTTAATCCTCTAGAAGCTGATCCGGCGTTGTCAGCATACAATCCCGATAAGAAGCATGTATTGACGCATCGAGCAGAATGGTTCGGATGCTCTTGTTGCCCGGCGAATATCGCACGTCTGGTGGCTTCGGTGGATCGTTATCTGTACACAGTGACGGATAATACAATTTATGCGCATCAGTTTATTGCCAATCGAGCTTCATTCGGCCATGGAGTGAGTGTTGTGCAAGATAGTGATTTTCCTCGCAGTGGTCATATATCGTGGCATGTGGAGAGTTCCGCCAATACAGATTTCCGTTTCGCGATACGTATTCCTGATTGGGCGGAAGATAACTATGTTTTGCAAATAAACGGCATATCGACTGCGATACCTCCTCGAAACGGGTTCATCACACTGGAGGTGCCTGCTTCATGTATATCGATGAATGTAACGCTGGATTTAGATATGTCTGTGCGGGCCATGCAAGCCAATGAAAATGTGCGGGCGGATGCTGGTAAAGTGGCCTTTATGCGTGGTCCGACGGTATTCTGTGCGGAACAAGTCGACAATACTAACGATTTATGGAAGTATCGAGTTACGCAGGAAGCATTGCGAGGCGGTGCTGTGTCTCAATTCGACGCTGATCTGCTGGGTGGTGTTGAAACGATATGCGTTCCTGCGGTTCTTGATAAGAATAATAATGTCAAAAAGTTATATTATCCGGTGAATCATGATGATGAAGCGGATATGGAATCGGTTAGCCTACGATTGATACCGTATTACGCTTGGGCAAATCGTGAGAATGGGCAAATGCTTGTCTGGCTGAGGCGAGGGGATAAGACTACATGATTGCAGATTCTCACATGCTAAAGCTTGAGCGTTAAACACAGCGGCATCCGGCGCCAAGCAGTTCATGGGATACATCTGACTAGGATGTATCCCATGAACGTATGCGATGGGGGATACTCATTACAGTGATGAAGGTTTTTCAAAACCCCTGATTAAAGTCATTGATGTCAATCCTCATGAGGTGAAAGTGGGCATAGTGACAAATGATAATCAGACGAACTCTCCTAAGTCTTCCATAGTGCCACGCAATCCGTTGCTTGGACATGCGATTTCGCATCGTGGCACGATTATCGGCCTGTGTGCAATCGTGTTGTGGGGGTTCATGGCCGGGCTGGTGCGTCTCGTCGCCGACGCATTCGGTGCAACGCTCGGATCTGCGCTGATCTACACCGTCGGTGGCATGATGCTGATGATCGTACGTCGACCGGCGCCGATTCGTAAGGCGCCACGTAAATATCTGATCATTGGCGGTGCCATGTTCATCGCGTACGAAGCGTCAATCTCATTGTCGATCGGACTCGCCTCAACGGCCGCGCAATCTGTGGAAGTGAGCTTGGTCAACTATCTATGGCCCACACTGCTGGTACTGATGACCGCTACGGTCTCACATAAGCGCGGTGCGGTCTGGAAAGCGCTGCCAGGCGCGATTGTGGCGACAATCGGCGTGGCGATGGCCGTCGGAGGTGAGAGTCTCGACGTACATGAGGCCATGCGTAACATCGCATCGAATCCACTGCCGTATGCATTGGCGCTCGCAGGCGCGTTCATATGGGCAGTGTATGCAACCGTGACACCTGCGATGTCCGACGGCTACGATGGTACGACGATTTTCTTCTGCTGCGTGGCCGCAGTACTGTGGGCGATTCACTTCGCGTCCGGCCAAGGCTGGCCAACATCCATGCCGTCGATAAGCGGATATGTGGCACTGGCGGCCTGTGCACTGTCGATTGCCGGCGGATACGCTTGTTGGGGTTATGGCATGTTGCACGGAAACATGGAGACGCTGGCGGTCGGCTCATATGCCACGCCCGTGTTCTCCACCGCATCTAGCACGGTGCTGCTCGGTGTGGCTTTGGGCGTGCCATTCTGGATTGGCGTGGTGCTGGTGGTGGCGGGGTCGCTGATCAATCTGTGGTTCGCGCGGCGTGCCCGTTAGCCATCTCTCCGCATGTCCGATTCTCCCGAATCAGACAGTCTGATTGGTTCGTGCGCTGTATGAATGTCCGATTCTGGTGAATCAGTCACATACATTCCGTTTTCTGTACCCCGGTTGTCCGATTCTCCAGAATCAGACACATGCGGTGCAGTATGGCAGCATTGGATGACTGATTCACCAGAATCGGACAAACTGGGGCGAACTCCTGTTATTCCCGCTGAAGATTGACAGTCCACCCCCCGTAGCCTCGCGACACGCCCGAAAATGTGGATAACTCCCGTCCTTCGACCACAACCCCTGTTTCTGCTGGCACGTCCACCCGAAATCCCCTATCGTGTGCGCATGAACATGCACAGGAATTCTTCTGCAAGAGCAACGAAAGCTCAGCAGCGTCTAGACGCGATGCTCCGTCAAGCCTATGCGCACCGCCGTCTTGCGGTACCCGAGCAGCCTAAGGATCGCCGTGCATGCCAACGTCGTGTACATACCGGCATGATTATCATGCCGAAGAAGGGCTACTACATCAGTGCGCAGCAGTGGAATGCACTTTCCTACGCCGATCGCATCAAATGGACGCTTCGGACAGTTTGCCACGAACATCCGGACTGGGTGCTGTGCGGTCCGTCCGCTGCCGGTGCGTACGGTTACTCGACCACCCTGCAATTGCAGCGGTACGTGCACATTGCAGTGACGGAACGTTCCAAGGCGGGGCGTCACGGCTTCGTCATCGCACATTTTTACAAGGATCCTCCGCCGACGAAAGTAGTGGACGGCATGCAGGTCACCGCAGAAATTCAGACTATGGCGGACTGTGCGCGGATGCTGGATTTTGAAAATGCGATGATTGTGTGCTGCACAGGTTTGCGCAAAGGTAATCTCACGAAGACGCAACTGCAGGAGTTCGTTGGCAATAAAAGGAAGATCGGCGGAATCATCCGTGCACGTTATGTTGCGGAGCATGCGGAGCCGGCATGCGAGAACGGCGGTGAGGTGGCCGCGCTCGCCGCGATGCTGGAATTGGGATTCGCACAGCCGCAGGCGCAGGTTACTTACGTAAGTCCGTTGGATGGTCGCAATATCAGGGCTGATTTTTCATGGGAACGTGACGATGGCAGCATTGTGGTCGGTGAGTTGGATGGTCGGCAGAAGTATGTGGACCCGTCCATGACGGTCGACGGTGACACGGTTGATGTGATTTTGCGAGAGAAGGACCGTGAAAGTGAACTGAATATGCTGAAAATTAACGTCGTAAGATTCCAGATGGAGCATGTCCGATCCCGGGAACCATTGCGGCGTCGGCTTGACGCGGCTCGAGTGCCACGTGACCTATGTGCTTATGCCTCGCCGTTCGCGGGATTCCGAAGCACCGCCTACTAGAAGCGTGGCAGTTCCTGTCCTGTTCCTCTTTCTCTTTGTTCTTTCCTGATTCTGTTCGCACACGAGCCGTGCCCGCTTGGCTTATAGCGCCACCGGGTGAATCCGGTCCTTTGGCATGCCTGATCCGTGGGAATTTCAACCGGTTCTGGTGGCGTGTGGTCGTAGCGGGGCCTTCCTTTGTGTCCGATTCTGGTGAATCAGCCATCCGCACACCTTTAATCATGTTCTGTGTGTCCGATTCTGGTGAAACGGACAAACAGAACGCTGGTTACCTCTCCGCCTTGGCTGATTCACCAGAATCGGACACACAGAGGGGGAAGACAGCCAAACGCCACGGCGGGAAGACTACCTCAGCGCCCGCCCCGCGGAACCTAGCTGCCTGCAGGCCTCGACCACACGTGCGGCCATCGAGGATTCGGCCTCACGGCCCCACGAGCGTGGATCGTAGAACTTCTTATTGCCGACTTCACCATCAATCTTCAGCACGGAATCGTAATTGCGGAACATGTGTCCTGCGATTGCACGTGAGAACGCATACTGCGTATCCGTATCAATGTTCATCTTGACCACGCCGTAGCTAACCGCTTCCGCAATCTCAGCCGCCGACGATCCGGAACCGCCGTGGAACACCAGGGGGAACGGCTTGCCTTCCGGCATGTCCGGCAGCGCACAAGTGGAAACGTGTGCGGCATCAACGCTTCCCAGGCGTCCGTCATGCGCGGCCGCCCATACTTCGGACTGAATGTCGTGCAGTAATCGTGGACGCAACTGCACTACGCCCGGCTTGTATGCGCCATGCACGTTGCCGAAGGTGAACGCGGCCATATAACGGCCGTGTTCACCCAACCCCAGTCGTTCCGCCACGCGCACGCCATCGGCGGGCGTGGAGTACAGTTTGTCGTTGATTTCCGCGGAATGGCCGTCCTCTTCGCCGCCGACCGCGCCAATCTCAATTTCGAGCACGGTGTGCGCCTTCACGGACTTTTCCAGCAGCTCCTCGGCGATGTCAAGATTCTCTTCCAGCGGAACCGTCGAGCCGTCCCACATGTGGGACTGGAACGTCGGCTCTTCACCGTGCTTGACCTGCTCCGCCTCATGCGCAAGCAGCGGGCGGACCCATTCATCCAGATATTGTTTGGCGCAATGGTCGGTGTGCAGTGCCACCGTAATGTTCGGATAGTGTGCGGCCACCTCATGCGCGAATGCGGCGAATGCGAGCGAGCCGACCACACGATTGTTGACCGATTGTCCGGAGAAATATGCGGAACCGCCCACCGACACCTGGATGATGCCGTCGGATTCCGCCTCGGCGAAACCCTGCAACGCAGCGTTCAGCGTCTGCGTGCTGGTCACATTGATTGCGGGATATGCGTAGCCGCCACGACGTGCGGCATCCAGCATCTCGGCATAACGTTCAGGAGTTGCGATAGTCATGTCTCCATTATGTCTCGTTTTGTGACACTTTGGTTTTCTCATTGTGGTTTTGCGGGCCTCCGGCGGTCGGATCGTTTGCCGGCGCGGCAACGTCGCCTACAATTGCGGTAATCCCAATACGACGTCACGGCAATAGCAGCGAAAGAAGCCAGCATGACTTTGGAAGACGATATTGAAGAGCTGTCTTTTGAGGATAGCGTCCGTCCGCCGCGCAAACATCACACTTGGTTGCGCGTCATACTTGCGATGTTGCTGACCGTACTGGTCGCAGGAGGCGCAACGGGCGGCTGGTATCTGTGGAACTATCATTTGCGCCGCATTCCGGTTACCGTCAATCGTGTCGACCGTCTCGTTCGCATCGACAGCACGATTGCGACCCTGCTCCATGACAACGATGATTTCAACGCCAAGCCAGGCCGTCTGCTGGATATCACCGGCAAGGTCCTCGACAAGCGCGGCGGTGGAGCGATCATCGTGAAACGTAATGGCGCCGCCGTGGCAACCGCGCAACTTGGCAGCACACGTATGGCCGACAACGACGTAATCACCGTGGAATCCGGTAAGGATCAGACCGAAGCGCATACGGTACGGTACGACACCGTCAAATACGGTACCGACATCAATCTCAACAATGGGCCGCTGCAGGAAGTCAAACAACTCGGCAAGGACGGTATGAAAGAGATTTGGGTCGGGCGGAGATCCAAGAAGGAAGTCGACAAGGGATTCAAGAAGGAACCGCAGAATCTGGTGGTACAGTCGCGTTCGCCACGACCGGCCGGACGTAAGGTAATCGCATTGACGTTCGACGACGGGCCAAGCCAATACAGCGACGCGATTCTGGACATACTCAAGGAGAAAGGCGTGAAGGCGACGTTCTTCGACGTCGGCGAAAGCTCCGCGCAATACCCGAAGCAGGAGAAGCGCATGCTTGCAGAAGGTCATCAGGTGGCGAGTCACAGCAACACGCATCCATACATGCCGAAGATGGGGCGTGACGAGTTGCGCGCGGAGATCACGGCAGGGTTTGACAATCTGAAGAAGGCATCCGGACTGGAAACGAAGGTGATGCGTGCCCCATATGGTGCGTTCGGCGTGGAACAGTGGAAGCAGTGCGCCGACCTGCTTGACATGAACGTGCTGTGGGATATCGATACGGAGGATTGGAAGATGCCCGGTGCGCAGGCCATTCATGATGCGGTGTTGAACAATGCGCATAACGGCGCGGTGGTGCTGATGCATGACGGCGGCGGCGACCGGTCGCAGGACGTGGAGGCGTTGCCGGGGATTATCGACGATCTGAAGAAGCAGGGGTACGAGTTCGTGACTGTCGAGCAGCTGAGTGAGATGTAGAGCCTGGGGTGGATGGCGCCGGACGGGGTCGTGTGTTGCGGCGCTGCCGGGATTCCGTTTGTCCGATTCTGGTGAATCAGCCAAATAGCGTGCCTCGCTGTGCGCCTGAATGTCCGATTCTCCAGAATCGGACAGATGAGGGGTGAAAAGGCGGGCGTGCATGGCTGATTCACCAGAATCGGACAAACAGGATTGGCGACCCGCAGTAGAGGGCTCAAGGTACGCTGTTTTCGGCGGAATAAGGCGACAGCGTGGAGGTGCGTTATGCCGGGTATCGTGTTGATTGGCGCTCAGTGGGGCGACGAGGGTAAAGGCAAGGCCACCGATCTCATCGGTACCAAAGTCGATTACGTTGCACGCTTCAACGGCGGCAACAATGCAGGCCATACCGTGGTGGTCGGAGACGAATCGTACGCACTGCACCTGCTGCCATCCGGCATCATCAGTCCGACGGCGACCCCGGTCATCGGCAACGGTGTCGTGGTCGATCCCGAAGTACTGTTCGAGGAGATCGACGGCCTTGAAAGCCGCGGCGTGGACTGCTCCCGACTGTTGGTGAGCGAAAGCGCACACATCATCGCGCCGTATCATCGTGTACTCGACAAGGTGACTGAACGCTTCCTCGGCAAACATAAGATCGGCACCACCGGCCGTGGTATCGGTCCGGCTTACGCTGACAAGATCAATCGTGTCGGCATCCGCGTGCATGACCTGTTCAACGCTGAGCATCTGCATGACAAGGTCGAGGCGAGCCTGCATCAGAAGAATCAGATGCTGGTCAAACTATACAATCGTCGTCCGATTGATGTGGACCAGACCACCGACGAGCTGCTTAAGCTCGGTGAACGTCTGAAGCCTTACGTTGCCAATACTTCCTTGGTGTTGAACAAGGCGCTTGACGAGGGCAAGACCGTATTGTTCGAGGGCGGCCAGGCCACCATGCTTGACGTGGACCATGGCACCTACCCGTTCGTGACATCCTCCAACCCGACCGCCGGCGGTGCCTGCACTGGCACCGGCGTTGGACCGACCAAGATCACCCGCGTGATTGGCGTCTCCAAAGCATATGTGACCCGAGTCGGTGAGGGACCGTTCCCGACCGAGCTGTTCGGTGAGGATGGCGACTGGCTGCGTGCCCAAGGCCACGAATACGGTGTGACTACTGGTCGTCCGCGTCGTTGCGGCTGGTTTGACGCGGTCGTGAATCGTTACGCATCCCAAGTCAACGGTCTGACCGATATCGTGCTCACTAAGCTTGATGTGCTTACAGGTCTTCAAGAGATTCCGATTTGTGTGGCTTACGACGTAAATGGTGAACGCCACGACGATATGCCGACCGATCAGGCTGAATTTGCCGTCGCGAAGCCCATTTACGAGACCATGCCGGGCTGGACCGAAGACATTTCCCAAGTGCATGATTTCAACAATCTGCCGCAAACCTGCCAGGATTACGTCAAGCGTCTTGAAGAGCTGTCCGGATGCCGCATTTCCGTGATCGGCACCGGCCCGCAGCGCGATCACATCATTCAGATCAATTCGCTCGTCGACTGATTCCCGCTGCGCTTCATTGGTAGTGTACGTATGATTGGTGTCGGCAGGTGTACGCCTGTCCGGCACCTTTTTTATCCCCTATTTGTCTGATTCTGGAGATTCGGACAAACAACTGGTGATCTGACATCCTTGTTTGTCCGATTCTGGTGAATCGGACATGCGTGGGCGAGTTTGGATGCGTATGTGTCTGATTCTGGAGATTCGGACACATGGGGGTTGATATTGGAGGCGCGACTGGCTGATTCACCAGAATCGGACAGTCTGTGTGAAGACGTAACGGGCAAGGAGACGGGAGCGCAATGCGATGAGTTCGATTCCGACCATCGACAGGCTGATTCCACGCTTCGACCATCTGAAATGGAAGATGGCCGCGGCCGGCGTTGCTGTTGGTCTGATTTCCGGCTTGTTGGTGGTTGTTTACCGTCTTGGTATCGAATATGGCACGGATTGTGCACGTTGGATGTACGCGCAGATCCGTAACCAGCCGTGGCTGCTTGTGCCGTGGATGGCTGCGGCCGCTGGCAGCGCCCTGCTTATCGCTTGGATGGTTGACAAAGAGCCGATGGCCGGTGGCAGTGGCATTCCTCAAACCAATGGTGTGGTGATCGATGGTTTGAAGATGCGTTGGCAGAGCATTTTGCCGGTTCGTTTCGTTGGTGGTCTGCTGGGGTCGCTGTTCGGTCTGTCGCTGGGCCGTGAGGGGCCGTCCATTCAAATCGGCGCGTCTGGAGCGCAGTTTCTGTCGCATCGTTTGCGTGGGCGGCGTCGTGAGGATGCGCAGGAGCACTATCTGGTGTCCGCTGGTGCCGCTGCCGGCCTTTCCGCCGCGTTCAGCGCCCCGCTTTCCGGCATGATGTTTGCGCTTGAAGGTATTCATCGTAGTTTTTCGCCCACTATTTTGATGGGTGCGACCGCTGCTTCGCTGACCGCCGATTTTGTTTCGAAATATTGTTTCGGACTGCGTCCTGTGTTGGATTTCGGCGCTGTCGGGCAACTGCCTCTTGCCGAATACATTTGGTTGATTCCGCTGGGGATCGTCGCCGGTCTGGTCGGTTCGCTGGTGAACCGTTCCCTGCTTGGATTGCAGACGTTATATGGCAAGCTGCCTGCGTGGATTCGCCCGATGGTTGCCATCGCGATCGCGTTGCCGGTCGGCATCTGGCTGCCGGACGTGCTTGGCGGCGGATCGAATCTCATCGCATTGTCCGAAAAGGCCGAATCGGGCATTGGTATGTTGTGCATATTGTTTGCGGCGAAGATGATTTTCACCAGCACCAGTTTTGGTTCCGGTACCCCCGGTGGCATTTTCATGCCGATTCTGGCAATCGGCTCATTGGCTGGTGGCATCTGCGGCGAGGCTGCACGTCAGTTTTGCGGATTGCAGTCGCAGTCCGTGGCTGTGTTCGCGGTTTGTGTGATGACGGGTACGTTGGCCGCTTCCGTAAAGACTCCGATTACTTCGATTTTGCTGGCTGTAGAGATGTCGGGTACGTTGACGCACATGCTGCCGATTGCGGCATCGGCCTTCATCGCGCTTCTTGTCTCCGATTTGCTGCGTACCAGGCCGATTTATGGCGAACTGTTGGCACGGTATATGAAGGCGCGAGGCATGGAATCAACCGTTGTGAGCCAGGTCGGCAGCGGTGTGATGGAACTTCCGCTGGAGATGGGTGCCGAAGCGGAGGGCAAGCGCGTACGTGACGTGGCATGGCCGTCAGGCTGTCTGATTATCGGATTGCGTCGTGGCGAGCGTGAGATCGTGCCGCGCGGTGATACTACGCTGCGTGCCGGTGATTATTTGGTGGTGCTGTTCAGTGGCGAGGAGGAACGCAAGGTGCGTCTCGCCATGCGTCGGCTGTGCGATGTCGGACTGTGAGCGCCCTACACGGCTGTCCGATTCTGGAGATTCGGACATCTGTGGGCGTTGCAGAGGGCATTACGTGTCTGATTCACCAGAATCGGACACGTGGTCGGATTGCGTCGTGGCAGCGTGTACACTCGTGCAATGTCGGGAAGACGGTATCTGCGACTGGTGCATCGTTGTGTGACCAGTCGCGAGAACGGTGTGGTTCATGAGTGAGCGTCTGAAAGTTTTGGAATAAGGGAGCGACATGGAATCGCAGACACGGGGTCCGTTGCATGGCGGACAGGCGGATGACGAGCCCAAGCCGCCCAGGCGGCTAGGCGCGGGGGAGGACCCGAATCCGGCGACGCAGGCGATCAGCGTGGTTGAGGCGGCCAACGCTGATGCTCAACCTCAAGGTGCGGCTGCGGCTTCCAATCCTCCTCAGATTCCTCTCGCCCCGTTAAAGCGTGTGCAGGCACGATTCAATCCTCTGGCCGACGGACTGATGTATCTGGTGGTGTTCGTCGGCGGTTTCGTCGGCGTGGGACTTCGTCGCGTGCTTGATGAGATGATGCCGGCGGCTGAGGGACAGCCGTTCGTACCGGGCACCTTCGTGTCGAATATGCTTGCCTGTTTCCTGTTCGCCATGCTGGTTGAATACATGGCGGTCGCTTCATGGTGGCCCCGCCGCATGCGTCAGATCGCCAGTCGCGGCATTGGTCTGGGGATGCTCGGAGGGCTTTCCACCATGTCCGGGCTCATGTTGGAAACCATGGAAGGAATGAGCACACATCATGTGACGGGTGCATTGTTGTATCTTGCAATCAGTTTCGTCGGAGGCATGATTGCGTCTGTGGCGGGCCTCGGGATTATGCAGTTGCTGCTGGCGCGCCGCACCCGCAGAGCCGTACGTGAAGCATTACGTTTGTCCGATTCTGGTGAATCGGACAAACAGGGGGCTGACAGACACTCACGTTTGTCCGATTCACCAGAATCGGACAACTTGACGATGAGGAAGGGGCTGGCCGAAGGGTATACGCAGGTGAAAGTGGCCGATATGGCGCATTCCGCCGCTCAAGCCGCGTTGGAGGCGGCTGCGGCGGCGCAGGCGGCTGCGACCACGGCCGCGCGGGCCGCGCAATCCGAATCTGTGGAATCGCAGGAATCCCCAGGGTTGGCGGAGCTTGCCGACGCGACGCGGCGGAATAGTCCTGTACCGTCCGTGAATCCGCCGAGTTTCGAACCCAAGCCGATCACTGCGGAGATTCCGCTGGTCGCCGATCCGACCACGGGGGAGGTGCGCTGATGATGTGGCTGCTTTGCTTCTTCGGCGGCATCGGGGCCATGGCCCGTTATGTGCTTGATGTGTCGATTCAACGTAGCTGGAATCGTTCCTTCCCGTTGTCCACGCTGGTGATCAACGGTATCGCCTCGTTATGTGCGGGCATTGCGATGATGTCATATTATGCGCAATCGGTGGATTCTCAGACCGTCATGCTGTTCCTGACCGGTTTTCTGGGCGGGTTTTCCACGTTCTCGACGGCCATCAATGAAGTGCTGTCATTGATTCGCAAGAAGCGTTTCGCGATGGCGTTGGGGTATGGCGTGGCGACGGTTGCGGTGCCGCTCGTGTGCGTCGCATTGGGTTTCGGATTGGCTTCGCTCGCCCGTTGACAAACGTCAGGCGCGGCAAAATGTCAGATGCGCGAGAATGCCGAAAAATCGGGCAAAAACGTTGTTTTGCCGGCAATCATGTCCCATTTTCCGACAGCGGTTGACCATTCCGGCACCATAGCCAATCCGTCTGAGAGAGCTCTCCGCCGACCTTCCCGCGTAATTTCCGTGTTACAACTCCGGCGTGAGAGTAACCTTCCGGAAATCTGAGTGCAACTGAGAACGCCGTTTCTTCTCCTACGTTGTGGAAACAACAAGAGAGGAAATCCTATGACAGCCGTATCTCACATTGCACGGCATCGTCGATCGGGAATCGTAATACTATGTTCGATCTTCGCCGCTCTTTCGATGCTATTCATTCTGCCACCCGACTCAGCCATGGCGGCCGACGCCGTGGATGTCTGCAATCCGACTTCCGACAACGGTTGCGTCAACGGCATTCTGCAGGATGCCGACAAGAAAGCGATTGCGGATATCACCGTGAAGCTTTCCGGTACGGAAGAAGCGGAAACAACAACCGATGCCGACGGCAAGTGGGCGTTTTCAGTCAAGGATGACGGCGATTACACCGTCACCATCGACGAATCCGTGGCCGAAGAGCACGGATTGAAGTCGAGCAGCGCCACGGTGACCATCAAGAAAGCCAGCTTCGACAAGCAGCGCGGCGTGGTCCGCTTCGACCAAGTCAACGACTCCGCATCCTCTGGCAGCTCGTCCTCCGACTCGGCCAAATCCGGCTCCGACAGCTCCAGCTCCTCAGGCACCGCAACGGTATCAAAGAAGAAGGCCGGCTCCAACATCGGCAAGCGCATCTGGCAACAGCTGTACTCCGGCATCATCTTCGGCCTGATGCTTGGCCTGATGTCAGTCGGCATGAACCTCGTCTACGGCACCACCGGCCTGCAGTCGTTCTCGCACGGTGAGCAGGTGACGCTCGGCGGTCTCATGGCATATGTCGGCACGCAGATGCTGCACATGCCGGTCGTGGCCTCCGCCATTTTCGCCATCGTCATCGGCGCAATCACAGGTCTCATCCAAAACGAAATCGTATGGGGCCCGCTGCGCCGCCGCCATGTCGGCACCATGCAGCAGATGATCGTCACCATCGGCCTGTCGATGGCATTGCAATACACGTTCCAGTTCTTCTTCGGCGGTGACATCAAGGGCATCGTCAAATCGGTGCCGGACAGCTTCCAGCTCGGCCCGATCACGACCGACATGCCGACGTTGCTGTCCGCGCTAATCGCCATCTGCGTGATCATCGGCGTCACATTGTTCCTCTACAAGACCCGTCTCGGCAGGGCAACGCGAGCCGTGTCCGACAATGCGGCGCTCGCAGCGGCTTCCGGCATCAACGTGGACCAGGTGGTACGTGTCGTCTGGATCCTGTCATGCTCCATGGCCGCACTATCCGGCGTGCTGTTGGGCATCTATCTCAACGGCATCTCCTGGAACACCGGAGCGACCCTGATCCTGCTGATGTTCGCGGCCGTCACGCTCGGCGGCCTCGGTACCGCCAACGGCGCACTCATCGGTTCGCTGGTCATCGGCATCGTGGCGGACATGAGCTCGCTCGTCATCCCCAACGACATGCGTTACGCCAGCGCGCTGGCAATCCTCATCATCGTTCTGCTGGTGCGCCCGCAGGGCATCTTCGGCAAGCAACAAAGGGTGGGCTGATTCATGGACATCATGACAATCATCTCCAATGCGGCGGGCGAGCTGATCGCCCCGACCACGGCGGCATACGTACTCGCCGCCATCGGTTTGAACATTCACTTCGGTATGACGGGCCTGATGAACATGGGTCAGGCAGGCTTCATGCTGCTCGGCGCGTACGGCTTCGCAGTCACGCAGTCGATGGGCTGCAACCTGTTCGCCTCCGTATGCGCGGCGCTCGCTCTTGCCGTCATCTACGCACTGCTGCTTGGCATTCCGACGTTGAAGCTCGGCCCTGACTATCTAGCCATGGTCACGTTGGCTGCCGCGGAAATCATCCGTATCATCGGCAGGTCGACGGCCATGACGAATCTCACCGGCGGTTCCGCCGGCATTTCCCCGCAGGATTTCACGGAGAAGTTCGAGGCGCTTTCCCCGCTGCCCGATGGTTCGACCACGTTCCTGCTGTGGACCTACAGCAACAACATTGCGAACTCCTGGTGGCTTCGCATCGTGGCCTGGATTCTGGTGGCAATCGCGGCGTTCCTGTGCTGGCGTTGGTTCCACTCGCCGTGGGGGCGCATGCTCAAGGGCATCCGCGAGGATGAGAACGCGATCCGTTCGCTCGGCAAGCCGGTTACGAAATACAAGATGGAATCGTTGATTCTCGGCGGTCTGTTTGGCGCGATGGCAGGCATCATCTTCGTGCTGCCGCGTTCCGTGCAGCCGGATTCGCTCGGTCGTACCGTCACCTTCTATGTGTGGACGATTCTGCTGCTGGGTGGCGCGGCCACGATTCTTGGCCCGGTACTGGGCTCCTGCGTGCTGTGGGTATTGCTCACCTTCGTCAAGGAGGTCATGCGTAATACGGTTCCCGAAACCCTGATCTCCTCCAACCAGATCGAAGCCCTTGGCTGGGTGATCGTCGGCGTCGCGCTGATGTGCCTGGTGATCTTCAGGCCACAAGGCTTGTTGGGCGACCGAAAGGAGTTGGCTTTCCATGCCTGATACAACGAATACTCAACAGCCCGCCGTGTCGTCTTTCCCTCAGCCGGGCGTCCCGTTCCATGATCTGACGAAATGGGCCACCAAGGCGCCAGAAGGTGAAACCCTGATCTCCACCGCTTACAGGGACAAAGTCACCGAGGATCTCAGGTTCGTGGAGAACAAGCCGGGCGTGCATAAGCCCGATCCGATTCTGATCGCCGACAACGTGACCCGCAAATTCGGCGGCATGACCGCCGTGGACGTGGGCCACTTCGAGATCGAACGCCACGGCATCACTGCGTTGATCGGTCCGAACGGTGCCGGCAAGACCACGTTCTTCAATCTGATGACCGGCTTCGATACGCCGAATACCGGCACTTGGCAGTTCGACGGCAAGGACATGGCCCACGTGCAGCCTGAGAAGGTGGCACGTATGGGCATGGTCCGCACATTCCAGCTGACGAAGGTCATGAGCCGTCTGACCGTGCTTGACAACATGCTGCTTGGTGCGCCCGTGCAACCAGGTGAGGGCATGTTCCGTGCGCTGTTTCCCGGAATGTGGAAACGTCAGGAGAAAGAGAACGTTGAAAAGGCGGAAGCGCTATTGGAACGCTTCCTGCTGATCAAGAAGAAAAACGATTATGCGGGCGCGCTTTCCGGAGGCCAACGCAAACTGCTGGAGATGGCACGTGCGCTGATGTCGGATCCGCAGCTGGTGATGCTTGACGAACCGATGGCCGGCGTGAATCCGGCGTTGAAGCAGTCGCTGCTCGACCACATCATGGCATTGCGTGAGGAAGGCACGACGGTGCTGTTCGTGGAACATGACATCAACATGGTGCGTCATATCGCCGATTGGGTCACCGTGATGGCGGAAGGCAAGATCGTTGCCGAAGGTCAGCCGAAGAGCGTGATGAGCGATCCGGCTGTGATCGACGCCTATCTGGGTGCGCATGCCAATGTGGACCTGGGTGACGATTCCGTGCTTGAAGATTTGAAGGAGGCCTGAGATGAGCGACATCGTAAGCGTCACCGATCCGGCAGGTTTGTCCGATTCTCCAGAATCGGACATCCAGACGGGGAATCCGGTGGTCTCTGTGTCCGATTCTGGAGAATCGGACATTCAGGAGGGGAATGTTGGTTCCCAGTTGTCCGATTCTGGAGAATCGGACACGCAGGGTGGGAGCGCGGACGGTTTGACCCGTGCGCAGATCCACGTGGGAGAACCCGATGGCGAGCCCCTGCTGGACGCGGTCGATCTGATCGCCGGGTACATTCCCGGCGTGAACATCCTCAACGGTGCCTCCCTTACCTTGCATGAGGGCGAAATCGTCGGCATCATCGGTCCGAATGGCGCCGGCAAGTCCACATTGCTCAAGTCGCTGTTCGGTCTGGTGCATATCCACTCCGGAAAGCTGTTGTTGAAGGGCGAGGACATCACCAACCTGCGTGCCGACAAGCTTGTCTCTCGCGGCGTCGGTTTCGTGCCGCAGACCGAAAACGTGTTCCCCAGCCTGACCATCGCGGAAAACATGCATATGGGCGCATTCCAGGCGCCGAAGCTGTTCAACGAGCGGTTCGACTACGTGTGCTCCATCTTCCCCAAGCTCGGCCAACGCAAGAACCAGCTTGCCGGCCAGCTTTCCGGCGGCGAACGCCAGATGGTGGCCATGGCCCGCGCCCTGATGATGAAGCCATCCGTACTGTTGCTGGATGAGCCTTCCGCAGGTCTGTCCCCGATGTTGCAGGATGAGACCTTCATCCGCGTGCGTCAGGTCAATAAGGCCGGTGTCTCCGTGGTTATCGTCGAACAGAACGCCCGTCGTTGCCTGCAGATCTGCGATCGTGGCTACGTTCTCGACCAGGGCCGTAACGCATATTCCGGCAAGGGCCGTGACCTGATGGAAGATCCGAAGGTCGTTTCCCTCTACCTCGGCAATCTGGAAGAGGAGGTGGAAGAGGAAGGGAGATGAAGTGACGGCAGAACTCTGGGAATCACGGAACGGAGCGCATGCCGCCTTTCTCGCCGCTCGCCGCTCGATGTACCTTCGTACGCCTTCGGTCCCGAATGGCGGTCTGCGCACGCGTTCCGCGGTTTCCTCCATGAGCCGGAACCTTGAGTCCCTGAGCCCGGGCTTTCTTCCGTAAGCGAGGACCTCGAGTCCCAGCCAACCGCCGGCGTACCGGGAATCCTACCTCCGCCGGCGGTTCAGCCATGCCTAAAAACCGTTGGAAATCCTTGTGTTTCCAACAGTTTTCGGGCTTCATCTCAGGTTAACTTTATGCACACACTTTCGGTTTGCAGGGTTTCTATATTCCGAAGTAAAGGTTGCGAACGGTCGAGAACAATCAAGACGATCGCAATCGTCACCAAGGGTTCGGCATTCGGCCGAATCAAGAGAGGAAATGGTGATTCGCATGAAGCATATCAACATGAAGAGCATGAAGAAGCTGTCGATCACGACGACCGCCGTGATCGCCGCCGCAGTGATGTCGCTCGCCGGCTGCGGCTCGAGTTCCAGCGGTTCCGACAGCACTGCCAGTTCGTCGGATTCCAGCGCCAAGACCACCAAGTTCGTGCTTGGCGGACTGTGGCCGGAAACCGGTTCCCTGGCCTATCTCGCACCTCCTGAACTGGCCGCCGAGAAACTTGCGGTCAAGGATATCAACGATGCAGGCGGCGTACTTGGCAACGACGTCACCACCGTCGATGCCGACACCTCCGATGCGGACCATGCCGATCAGAACACGTCCGCCGCGCAGTCCGTGCTCAGCAAGAATCCGTCGTTCGTCATCGGCCCGGCTTCCAGCTCCGTGGTCAAGAACACGTACAAGTCCATCACCTCGCAGAACGTTCCGATGCTGTCGATGGGCGCCACTTCGGCCAGCTTCTCCGGCCTGTCCGACTACTTCTTCCGTACCGTCGCCCCCGATACCGTGCAGGGTGCCGTGATGGGCAACCTCATCGCCCAGGATGGCGTGCAGAAGCTCGCCATCGCGGTCTTCAACGACGAATACGGCACCGGTCTGCGCGACACGGTCGTCAAGACCGCCGGTGACGCGGGCGTCGATATCGTTTACGGCGAGAAGGATACCTTCGATCCGACCGAAACGAACTTCTCTTCGATTGCCACCGCCATCAAGGCGTCCAACCCTGACGCGACGCTCGTCATCGCCTTCGATCAGACCAAGCCGCTGCTCAAGGCCCTCGCCTCCGCCGGTGTGGACATGAGCAAGCTGTATTTCGTCGACGGCAACACCTCCGATTATTCCAGCGAGCTTGATGCCGGCCTGCTCAAGGGCTCGAAGGGCACCATCCCTGGCGTCAACCCGTCCGATGACTTCATCAAGCGTCTCGAATCCACCGGCGTGGATCTGAAGAACACCACCACCTATGCCGCCGAAACTTACGATGGCATCATTCTCGCAGCCCTCGCCGCGCAGAAGGGCGGCAGCGCCGACGGCAAGACCATCCAGGCCAATATGGCGGCGGTCTCCGGCGCGGACGGCGGCGAAAAGTGCGATTCCTACAAGGCATGCCTCGCCCTCCTCAAGGACGGCAAGGACATCCAGTACCAAGGCCAGACCGGTATCGGACCGTTCAACAAGAACAATGATCCGAGCTCCGCGAACATCGGCGTCTACACCTTCGACGGCGATAACAAGCCGGTCTTCGACCACACCCAGTCCGGCGACGTTCCGACCGACTGACAGTAGGTTGTGACGGCGGCCGACAAACGTAAGATGCGCGGTCGCCGTCGGGCCTCAATCGCAAGAATCCGCATAATTCCAGATAGCGCAATCGTGGTATCCGCAGGAATTTGCGGATTCTTGCTTGCCCGCGGCAATAATCACGACAATAAACGACAGTACAGAGACAAGAGGAAGTGACGATAATGAAGAAGAGTAATTCCAGGAAGACCCTGATTACGATTACCGCGGCGGCGGCCGCGCTGACGATGATGCTGTCCGGCTGTGGCTCGTCTTCGTCCAGCTCGAGCGACTCATCCGCCTCATCCACATCCGATTCCGGCACGTTCATGGCGGCAGGCCTGTTCCCGCTCACCGGCTCCATGGCGTACCTCGGCCCGGCCAATATCGCCACCATGAAGCTTGCGCAGAAGGACATCAACGATGCCGGCGGCGTACTCGGCAAAGACATCGAAATCACTTCGGCCGACACTTCGGACGCGGACCATGCCGACCAGAACACGTCGTCGGCGCAGTCGGTGCTCGCCAAGAACCCGTCCGTCGTGGTCGGCCCGCCGTCCAGCTCCGTGGTCAAGAACACCTACAAGCAGGTCACGTCCGCGAAGGTGCCGATGATCTCTTCGGGTGCCACGTCCACTGCTTTCTCCGGCCTGAACGACTACTTCTTCCGCACCATCCCGCCGGACACCGTACAGGGTGCCGTGCTGGGCCAGATCATCGCACAGGACGGTGTGAAGAACCTTGCCATCGCGGTCTTCAACGATGAATACGGCACGTCCCTGCGTGACGTGGTCGTCAAAACCGTGGAGGATGCCGGCGTGAAGGTCGTTTATGGCGAGAAGGATACCTTCGATCCGACCGAAACCAACTTCTCCTCGATGGTGACCAGCATCAAGGCCTCTAATGCGGATGCCACGCTGGTGATCGCCTTCGATCAGACCGTGCCGCTCGTCAAGGAACTTGCGACCCAGGGCATCGATACCCACAAGCTGTACATGACCGACGGCAATACCGTCGACCACTCCGAGGACTTCGATGCCGGTCTGCTGGAAGGTTCCGTCGGCACCATCCCGGGCGCCCATCCTACCGACGAATTCCAGAAGAACGTCAAGTCCTTCAACTCCAAGGTCACCGACTTCACCTACACCGCCGAAACCTATGACGCCATCGTGCTGGCGGCGCTCGCGGCCCAGAAGGGCGGCGCGACGGACGGCGAGACCGTGCAGAAGAACCTTATGGCGGTCTCCGGTTCCACCAAGGGCGAGGAATGCGATTCCTACAAGGCTTGCCTGGCGCTGCTCAAGGACGGTAAGGAAATCCAGTACAAGGGCCAGACCTCCATCGGCGCATTCAACGATGCGCATGATCCAAGCTCGGCTTCCATCGGCGTCTACAAGTACGATGCCGACAACAAGCCGGTCTTCGACCACTCTCAGGAAGGTTCCGTGCCTACGGCCTGATCGTGGCGCCGCACCTGAGTTACAGGTGCGAATCATGATTAAACGAGACGCGCGGTGCGAAGCGGGCGGCAATCGTCGTCAGGCTTCGCACCGCTTTCGTATGCCGCGACCTCATGTTCTCGACGACCGTCTCGACCGAGCGTACAACGATGCACACACCGGTCGCTAAACCGGTTCGATACTATGTACAATGAGCATGATAGCGGCTGCGCAAAGGAGTATGAACATGGTCGGCATGCGCGATGTGGCGAAGAAGGCCGGAGTCTCATTGAGCACCGTCTCGTTGGTGGTGAACGGCACGGGATATGTGTCCGACGATATGCGTGACCGGGTGCAGCGTGCCATGAACGCGCTGAATTATGTGCCGAACGAACTGGCGCGCAATCTATATCACAATCGCACCAATATGGTTGGTGTGATCGTGCCGACCATCCGGCATCCCTTCTTCGCCACGTTCACGGCCAGCTTGCAGCATATGCTCGCCGGGCAGGGACTGAGCACCATGCTGTGCTCCACCGCAGATGCCGAGAACGGCGAAGCCGAATATGTGGAAATGCTGCGCCGGCATATCATGGACGGCATCGTAATGGGCGCCCATACCGCGCATACGCCTGATTATTGGACGTCCATTCATCGCCCGATCGTTGCGTTCGACCGTGTGCTGGGGGATGGCATCCCCTCGGTCGGTTCCGATCATGAACAGGGCGGCCGTCTGATTGCTGATCTGCTCATTCGCACCGGTGCGCGTCATGTGGTGATGATCGGAGGCCCGCGTGATCAGTTCTTCGACCTAGCCGCCCGCGGTGAGGTCGAAGACGTCTTCGACTTGGAGAAGACCACCTTCCCGACGGTGCGTTATTACCTGACGCTCGAGCAGGAGCTGATGAAGGCCGGTATTCGATACGAGTATGTGGAAGCCGGCGAGGTCATGGATTTCGACGGCTACCGTCGTGCGGTGGGGGAGACGCTGGATCGCGTTGGCCCGGATGGCGTGGATGCGGTAGTCAGCTCCGATATAGGGGCCTCCTTCTGCGTGCGCGAAGCATTGCGCCGGGGTATCGCCATTCCGCAGGATTTGCAGATCGTCGCCTACGATGGCACGTATCTGACCGATCTCGCCGGCATGAAGACGACCGCGGTCGTGCAGGATTTCGTTGCAATCACGCAGACCGTAGCCGATCACATCACGCAGGCCATCGCCGACGAGGATGCGGCCGCCGCCAAGGCGAGTCTAAGAAAAGATGACAACCCGTTCGAGCCGTCCGTGCTCATTCCCGTGACCTTGGCGTTGGGTGACACCACACGAGCGGTGTCAGCGGCCGCCGATCACTCGTAATCGCCGGTCGGGCCGATCCCCAGCGCGTCATCATGCGTGCGTCCGGAATGAATCGCATCGTTGACCGCCTGAATCTGTGCCGTGTCTACGACTAGCGTACGCCCGTCGATCTCACTGATCGGAATCACCCAGCCACCGTGCGTCATATACAGGCTGTCGGCCTCACGTAGCTCGGCAATCGGCAGCTTCCTGTAGACCGCCTTATGGCCCTCCTGCAACGCCCATGCGAACATCTCGCGCTGCGAAGTGCCGTTGAGGATGCCGATGCGCGGGTCGGGCGTGACGAAGTCATCGCCGTATCGCGCCACGATCGAAGAATTCGGGCACTCCATCGTATAGCCGTCCTCCGTGTGCAGAATCGCGTCGCCGACGCCCCGACGCGCGCATTCGCGGTGCACGGCACAGTTGAACGCGTAGCTGAGGGTCTTCGCACCATTGAGCAGCCAAGGCGCGCGGGCGGTGATGTCCGACGGATATCCGCGCGTCATCGACGCCATGGTGATCGGTTCGAGTGAATGCAATGTGCCCTTGGCATCAAGGAAGATGAAGATGGTGGGCGTGCGGTCGGCCGACCTGCCCACGCCGGTGTCGGGGTCGAGACCGCGGGAGACGATGATGCGCAGCATCGGGCCGGGTTCCGGGTCGTCATATTGGTCGATGACCAGCTCCACGGCGCGGGTCAGCGCCGGGATGTTCGGCTCGGGCATGTCCATAAGCTTTGCGGATTGCGCAAGACGCCTGAGATGATTCTCCAACGAGACCGGGAAACCCCTCCATACGGTGGTCGCCTCAAAGATGCCATCACCTCGCAATACGCTCAGATCGAAGGCGTTGATGATGCTGTCCGTCGGATCGGCGAACCGCACCAGATCCTCATCGGGCGCGACGGACGTGCCTGTGAACAGCGCCTTGCCGTTGCCGACGCCCAGAACGATCGAACTCATGGGAACCTCTCTTCCTGCGCGCGCAACCATCGCGTGAACCATACGGCGCGAATCGTGCGGATGGCGCGAATCCCAATCACATGAACATGTCAGTAACATGTCAATTCTGCCAATCCGATCATGTGAAGCCGACTGCGTAATGCCAGTCGCATGGAGCCGACGCAACGCATGAAATCGGGACGACGACGCGACGCCGTCGTACAGCGCCCAACCTAATGGAGGTATGTTTCCGCGCGAAGCCGCCAATTTGCAAGGCTGAAACATTGGCGTCACGAAAGTCAAAACACCGTAACGTTGTGCGTCCATCGTGGGGTCAAGAGAGTTTCCCGTTGCCTGTGGGCTATGCCGGGGTTGTGCCGTTCGGTACGCCGCCGGCACGGATATAGGTGAGGAAGGTGCAAACATGGCTGATCTTGATGCGGCATCCACTCCCGCGGCCGCGCGCGCCGCGTTCCGTGCAGGACAAGTACGCCCGACATGCGGCGTCGCTCAAGGCTATGCGCAGGCGAATCTGATGATTCTGCCGAAAGAGCAGGCCTTTGATTTCCTATTGTTTGCGCAACGCAATCCCAAGCCTTGCCCCTTGCTGGAAGTGATGGAACCGGGCGTCACCGAGCCGGCAACCGCGCCGGAAGCCGACATCCGCACCGATGTACCGATGTATCGCGTGTGGAGGCGTGGTGAGTTGGTGGCTGAAGTGCCGGACATCCGCGACTATTGGCGGTCCGATCTGGTGACGTTCGTAATCGGCTGCAGCTTCACGTTCGAGTTTCCTTTGATGGAGGCCGGAATCCCGGTGCGACACATCACGGCCGGACGCAACGTGCCCATGTACGACACGTCGATCGAATGCCGGCCGGCCGGCGCCTTTCGCTCCACGATGGTGGTGTCGATGCGCGGCATTCCCGCACGTCAGGTGGCCGACGCATGCCGGATCTCCGGATACTATCCGTCGGTGCACGGGGCTCCCGTATGCGTGGGTGATCCCGCAGCGATTGGCATCGAAGACATCGCACATCCCGACTATGGCGACGTGCCGGTTCTGGAACCGGGCGACATTCCGATGTTCTGGGCGTGCGGCGTGACTCCGCAGGCGGCGGTGATGGCGTCGAAACCGGAATTCGCGATTACGCATGCGCCGGGCCACATGTTCATCACCGACAAACGCGACCTGGATTACATGGTGTGAGCGGCGGGACAACGGTAAGGAGCGGCATGAACGGCATCGATCTGAACAGCGACATGGGCGAGAGCTTCGGGCGTTGGAGACTTGGCGACGATGAGTCGTTGCTTTCGGTGGTTTCGAGTGCGAACGTGGCCTGCGGATTCCATGCGGGCGATCCCTCAGTGATGCTGCGCACGCTGAAGACAGCGGCCGCGCGCGGAGTCACGGTCGGTGCGCACGTCGCCTATCGTGATCTGGCTGGATTCGGACGACGCTACGTCGATGCGACTCCCGCCGAGCTGAAGGCGGACGTGATGTATCAGATCGCCGCGCTGGAGGGACTCGCGCATGCCGTCGGCACCGCCGTACGGTACGTGAAGCCACATGGGGCGCTCTACAACCGGATCGTGCACGACGAGGTACAGGCCGCTGCGGTGGTTGACGCGATCCGTTGCGTTGACCCAAGCCTGGGTGTGCTTACCCAGCCCGGAGCCGTGGTCGGACGATTGGCGGCGGATGCGGGTCTGCGCGTGTTCCATGAGGCGTTTGCCGACCGGGCCTACAATCCGGACGGTACGCTGGTCTCGCGCCGGCTGCCTGGAGCGGTGATCGCCGATCCGTCAGTGGTGGCCGCGCGTGTGCTGCGTATGGCCACACGGCATGAAGTCGAAGCGGTTGACGGCTCCGTGGTGACGTTGAACGCTGATTCCGTATGCGTGCATGGCGATTCGCCCTCCGCTGTGGCCATGGCTCGGGCAGTGAGAGCCAATCTGGAGGCTGAAGGCATCGAGGTGCTCGCATTTGCGGCGGATAGGGAAGAGACACGCCGTGATTTCGATGGGGCATCTGGCCATGGTGTGAGCACTCCCGAAGTATCCGGCGCTGCGCGTGACGGCATATCATCCTCGATTGGCCGGCAATCATGAGATTTCGGACCTGCGGCGACAGTGGCGTGCTGGTGGAACTCGCCGATCTCGACGAGACCCTGCGCGTATTCGCCGCGCTACGTTCCTCCAAAGCTGCGGGCATACCGGGCAGCAACGCTCTGGACGCCGTGACCCAGCTGATTCCCGCAGCCCGCACGATTCTAATCTCATTCGACCCGCTGCTCGCATCCCGCGCCGACATCATCGCCGCGGTGCGCGCGCTGGATGTTTCCACCGATGTGTGCCGGCGCTCGCGAACCGTTGAGATTCCAGTGATTTATGACGGTGAGGATCTAGCTGACATAGCCCAATTGCTTGGTGTTTCCGTGCCGCAGGTCATTGCGCGGCACTGCGCCCACGCATGGTCGGTCGCATTCGTTGGCTTCGCACCAGGTTTCGCCTACCTGACCGGTGGCGACGAAATCTTCGATGTGCCGCGCCGCAAAGTGCCACGTTTGAGCGTTCCCGCCGGTGCGGTGGGATTGGCCGGCACCTTTTCCGGTGTCTACCCACGTGTGAGCTCCGGAGGCTGGCAGTTGCTCGGTCACACCGAAAAGACGATGTGGGATGAGCATGCCGACCCGCCTGCGCTGTTGCAGCCGGGTGATGCTATACGGTTCACTCCCGCGCGAGAGCGTGTTGTGGCCGGAACTGCCTCCTGTTTGTCCGATTCTGGAGAATCGGACAAACAGGACCGGATTTTGGCATTACAGTTGTCCGATTCTCCAGAATCGGACAAACGGTGCGGCCCAGATTCATCCATCATGGCGACCACTGCGTTGGAGGCCACTCGCCCGGGCCTGCTCACCACTTTCCAAGATGACGGGCGGTGCGCGGCGGATATGGGTGTGACCGGTTCGGGTGCGGCCGATCCGTGCTCCTCTCATCTCGCCAACGCATTGGTTGGCAATCCCACGGATGTTCCTGTTCTGGAAATCACCGGTGGAGGAGTGCGTTTTACAGCACACGGCGATATGGTCGTGGCCGTGGCCGGTGCTCCCGCACCAATCACCATCATCGGCAAAACCACATGGAACAGTGGCTTGGGTGCGCAACGTAATGCGGGAAACCAGCCGCATGCATCCGAACGTACCGTCGTGATTCGGCAGGAGGCCATGCTGTTGCGTGACGGCGAAGTCATCGAAATCGGCGTTCCGACCAGCGGATTGCGCGACTATCTGGCGGTACGCGGCGGATTCGACGTGGCCCGCTCGCTCGGCTCCGCTGCAACCGACACCATGAGCGGCATCGGACCCAAGCCGGTCGCGGCTGGGCAGCTCCTACCGGTGCTTTCGCCGACCGGACGCCATCCATCAACGGTGCGTGGCCCGCGCCCAAACGGCGGGCATGGAAACAGCGTAGGTCTACCGGAACCATGGCCCGAGCATCTACCGAAATCCGGCGACATTACGGAGCTGCATGTGTGTTTGGGGCCGCGCGACGACTGGTTCACCGCGACGGGAATCAGCGACTTTTTCGACCAGATTTGGACGGTCACCGCGCAATCGAACCGTGTAGGGCTGCGCTTGCAAGGCGAACGTTCGCTGGAACGGCGTGATGCTACGGAATTGGCGAGCGAGGCAACGTTGCCGGGCTCCATCGAGGTGCCGACGAGCGGTCAACCGGTCATTTTCCTGCGCGACCAACCCGTGACCGGAGGCTATCCGGTCATTGCCGTGCTGACGTCTGAATCGCTGATTCTAGCCGGGCAGCTACCGCCGGGCGCCAAAATTCGCTTCCGAATGTCCGATTCTCCAGAATCGGACAAACAGAACACACAATCACAAGAGCATAGGGAGGCCCGGTAATGCCCAGACTGCAGCGAATCCTGATCGCCAACCGCGGCGAGATCGCGGTGCGCATCATCCACGCGTGCCATGACACCGGTCGTACGGCCATTGCAGCTTACGCCGATCCGGATGCCGACGCGCTGTTCGTACACTTGGCCGACGAGGCCTATGCGCTGCATGGGGCGGATGCGAAAAGCACGTATCTCAACATTGACGCGATTATAGAGACCGCCAAAAAAGCGCATGCCGATGCCATACATCCCGGCTACGGGTTTCTTGCCGAAAATGCGGACTTTGCCGAAGCGGTAGCCGCCGCCGGCATGGCATGGATCGGGCCGGGAGCCGACACCATCCGCATGCTCGGCTCCAAAGTCGAGGCCCGGCGTATCGCGGCCGAAGTGGGCGCACCTATGGCCCCTGGCACCACCGAGCCCGTACGCGATCCGTCCGAGGTCGTGGCATTCGCTGAGCGACATGGCCTTCCGCTGGCCATCAAAGCCGTGTATGGCGGCGGCGGGCGAGGCTTGAAGGTCGTGCACCGGCTGGAAGATGTGCGCGAGGCGTTCATGTCGGCCACGCATGAGGCCGAGCTTGCGTTCGGCAACGGGGATTGCTTCATCGAACGTTTTCTGGCACGTCCCCGTCATGTGGAGGTGCAGGTGCTGGGCGACCGAACCGGCAGCGTTGTCGCAGTCGGCACGCGTGATTGTTCGCTGCAGCATCGCAATCAGAAGCTTATCGAGGAGGCGCCGGCTCCGTTCCTGCCGGATGAGATCACGCGGCGGCTTGAATCGGCGGCCGTCGCCATCTGTAAGAAGGCGTGCTACGAGAGTGCCGGAACGGTGGAGTTTCTCGTTGATCCGGACGGCACCATGTCGTTCATGGAGGTTAACACGCGTATTCAGGTGGAACATCCTGTTACGGAGGCGGTGACAGGCGTCGATCTGGTCGCGGCACAGCTTGCGATTGCCGAAGGTGCGAGGATTCGCGAGATTCCCGGTCTGGAATACGGCTGCACGCCTGCCGTGCATGGTCACGCCATCGAATTCCGTATTAACGCGGAGGATCCGGCGTTGGGTTTCGTTCCTTTTCCCGGCACCGTTGATGGATTGCGGGTGCCGACCGGCATCGGCGTTCGTTTTGATTCCGGTGTCGCAGCTGGCGGTGCGATTCCCGGTCAATTCGATTCAATGCTGGCCAAGCTGGTGATTGCCGCGCCTTCGCGCGAAGTTTGCCTGGCCCGCGCCCGCCGCGCATTGGCTGAGATTGCGGTTGCCGGCATTCCGACGGTTGTTCCGTTTGACAGGGCGGTGCTTGAGCAGCCCGCTTTTGTTGCGGAAGATGGCGACTTCGGCGTGTACACCCGTTGGATTGAGGAGGAGTTCCTGCCATCGGTTGATGTTGCGGCGTTGTCGGGAGGAGCCTGCGGTAGACGTGCCGCGCCGACGGATCCCGTTGAAAGCTGGATTGAGATTGAGGGGCGGCGCGTACGTCTCGGCTTGCCTGCGGGGCTTGCCTCGCTCGCCTCCTTGGCTGCAGGTTTGTCCGATTCTGGTGAATCGGACATGCAGAGTGCGTTTCTTGCCCCGCGAATGTCCGATTCTGGTGAATCGGACAACCATGGCGGAGGTACGCCTCTTGAATCCACAATCACTGGCACCTTGGTCCGTTGGCTGGCTGATGATGGCGCACAGGTATGCGAGGGAGATCCGATCGTGGTGCTTGAGGCCATGAAGATGGAGACCGAAATCGCGGCGTCCGCATCGGGTACGCTGCATCGGTCCGCGAAGGTCGGCGATTTCGCCCAATATGGCGAGAATCTGGGATTCATCGAATAGTCTGCACTTGCGTATGTGAACGTCTTGCGTATGTGAACGTCTTGGAGGAGAGGAACATGCGTACAAGCATTCTGGATTGGCGGCATTACCCGACCATTGCGAGAATCGCGAACATGGCCGCTTGCGATGTCGGCCGCGGTTCGGAGACGTTGATGACGTATTCCCGCGGCGACCTGTTTCATGCCGCCCGTCATTTGGTTTCCGGCAGAACAGGGCGTTCCGGTAGGAACGGTCTGCCGGCCCGGGCGCTGGTGGTTACCGGATTCTTCATTCCGAAGGCCGACCAGCCGGCCGCCGAGACGGACGGTCCGTTGGGTGCGTTGGAGGTGTGCATGGCGTTGCGTGCGATTGGCGGAGACGCATGGCTGGTCAGCGACGAATGCTGCGAACCGGTGATCCGCCCGGCGGCGTTGGGATTCCTGCCGGAGGACCATGTGCTCATCGCACCTGATGTGTCCGATTCTCCAGAATCGGACAATTGGAGCATGAACAGTGCCCCGCGTTTGTCTGATTCGGGAGAATCGGACAAACGGGCACACGGCGGCACCCCGTTCGACGCCTGGCTGAATCGCGTGATCGACCTGGTGCGCGCCGAAGGCATCAGCACCCTGATCTACATCGAGCGCGTAGGTCCTGCCCGCGACGGTAATCCGCACAACATGCGCGGCATTGACATCACTGAATGGACCGCGCCCCTCAGCCAATTGACTCTCATGGGACTGCATACCATCGGCGTGGGTGACGGCGGCAATGAAATCGGCATGGGCCGCGTCGAGGATTATGCCATCGAGGGCGTGGTGGACCACGGTATGGATATCGCGTGCACGGTGTCGACGGACCAGCTTGTGGTGGCGGGCACGTCGAATTGGGGCGCTCATGCGTTGGTGTGTGCCATGCGCGCGTTAGGCCGCACGGAGGTGGATCCGTATATGGATGTCGAGTGGCAGCGCGTGGTATTGGATGCGATTGTTGCGCACGGTGGGCTTGATGGTGTGCATATGACGAATGTTGCGACTGTGGATGGCCTTGATTCCGACCGTTATTTCGCGGAAATCACGGCGCTCGCATCCGTCGCGCGCCGGTGACGCATCGAGCTGGTCTGACACGCCGACGGGCTGTTCTCGACTGGACAACAATGCCTGTTCGGCGGTAATATCGAACCGGTTCGATATTCAGGGTGGACGATATCCGCCGTTGAACAATCGCAAACAATCATGATTTGGAACCGAGGGAGGTCCCATGAAGAACAAAGTGCAGCTCATCACTTATGCTGACCGTTTGGGCGACGGCACCATCAAGTCGATGACCGATATCCTGCGCACCCGCTTCGACGGCGTGTACGACGGCGTGCATATCCTGCCGTTTTTCACCCCGTTCGATGGCGCCGACGCGGGTTTTGACCCGATCGACCACACCAAGGTCGATCCGCGGCTCGGCGACTGGGACGATGTCGCCGAGCTTTCCACGACCCACGACATCATGGTCGACGCCATCGTCAACCACATGAGCTGGGAATCCGAGCAGTTCCAGGACGTGCTCGCCAACGGTGAGGAATCCGAGTACTACCCGATGTTCCTGACCATGAGCTCCGTCTTCCCGAACGGCGCCACCGAAGAGGATTTGGCCGGCATTTACCGTCCGCGTCCGGGTCTGCCGTTCACCCACTACAAGTTTGCAGGCAAGACCCGTCTGGTGTGGGTGAGCTTCACCCCGCAGCAGGTCGACATCGACACCGACTCCGACAAGGGTTGGGAATACCTCATGTCGATTTTCGACCAGATGGCAGCCTCGCATGTGAGCTACATCCGTCTCGACGCCGTCGGCTACGGCGCCAAAGAGGCCGGCACCAGCTGCTTCATGACCCCGAAGACCTTCAAGCTGATCTCCCGCCTGCGCGAAGAGGGCGTCAAGCGTGGTCTCGAGATTCTCATCGAAGTGCATTCCTACTACAAGAAGCAGGTCGAGATCGCCTCGAAGGTCGATCGCGTCTACGATTTCGCCCTGCCGCCGCTGCTGCTGCACTCGCTGAATACGGGTCATGTCGAGCCGGTCGCGCACTGGACCGACATCCGTCCGAACAATGCCGTCACCGTGCTCGATACGCACGATGGCATCGGCGTGATCGACATCGGCTCCGATCAGCTGGATCGTTCGCTCAAGGGCCTTGTGCCGGATGAGGACGTCGACAACCTCGTCAACGCCATTCACGCCAACACCCATGGCGAGTCCCAGGCTGCGACCGGTGCCGCCGCCTCCAATCTCGACCTGTACCAGGTCAACAGCACCTACTACTCGGCATTGGGATGCAACGACCAGCACTACATCGCCGCCCGCGCCGTGCAGTTCTTCCTGCCGGGCGTCCCCCAGGTCTACTACGTCGGCGCCCTCGCCGGCAGGAATGACATGGAGCTGCTGAGGAAGACCAACAACGGCCGCGACATCAACCGCCACTACTACTCCACCGCGGAGATCGACGAGAATCTCGAACGCCCGGTCGTCAAGGCGCTGAATGCCTTGGCGAAGTTCCGCAACGAGCTCGACGCCTTCGACGGTGAATTCTCCTACGAGGCCGATGGTGACACGTCCATCAGCTTCACCTGGAAGGGCGACGCCACCTCCGCCACGCTCACCTTCGAGCCAGGCAAGGGTCTTGGCGTCGACAACACCGCTTCGGTTGCCACGCTCGCGTGGACCGATGCCGCCGGCGATCACCGTACCGACGATCTGATCGCCGAGCCGCCGGTCGTCGCCTGACATACGGGCCTGCATCCGCCATTGTCCCTCCCGTGCCGGCAGGCGTGGGAGGGACAATTCGGCATTTCGGACGATGCGGCCCGTATCCGGCCCTTGCATGTAAGGTGAGCACCATGCCAAAGATGTCAAAGCTCTTCGATCAGAACAACATGTTTTTCGCCATCATGGGCGTACTGTTCGACCTGATCATCCTTAACGTACTCACGCTGCTGTGCTGCATTCCGATCGTCACCGCCGGCGCCGCGTTCACGGCCATGCACAGCGTGCTGTGGCGTATGGTCCGCCATGAGGAGACGTATGTTGCACGCCAGTTTTTCGAGTCGTTCAAACGTAATTTCAGGCAGTCGCTCCTGCCCTGGCTCGGATTGCTGCTTGCCGCCGTCGTGCTTGCCGTCGATGGCATACTCGCATGGTCGATGACGTCCATGCGTGGCCCGCTTGTCGCCTGCGTCGCCTTTGCGGGACTGGTGGTCATCGCCATTGCGCAGTATTTTTTCCCACTGCTGTCACGCTACGAAGACCCCACTCCGGTGCATCTGCGGAACGCCGCCAAACTTGCGCTCGGATTCTTTCCACGCACCTTGTGCATGCTGGTGATCCTCGTCGGTTTCGCCGTGCTGTATATGCAGTTCTTCGTCTATATGATTCCGCTGCTGCTGTTGATGGGCGTCACGTTGCCGCAGTATTGCTGCGCTTGGATCTACAACTGGATTTTCCGGCGTATCGACGGTGAGATTGACACAGGAGGCCGGACGATTCCGCGATCATGACCGGCATCTGAAGATGGTCGCGCTACCTGCCGGTACGTGCAGCTCGCCTTCGTCGACGCCGGCGACGGTTCCGATGTGAAACAGCACGTCGTCTTCCGCTGCGCCGATCGCATCGCCATACGCCGCCGATAGTGTGCAGCGTGCGTCTGAGGGTGACGGATTGATGGCCACGATGATGCGCTCGCTGGAATTCGCGTCATCGGCTTCGTCTGCCGTTCTTGCGTATACCAGCGGGTATGCGTGGTCTTCGGCGTGCAGGAATTCGATGCCGCCGTCCGCCTGTAGCGCCGGGTGCGCCATGCGGAGGGCGTTCAGGGCGCGTACTGTGCGCAACAGCGAATCGGAATCCGTCTCCTGTGAAGCCACGTTCGGCGCGTCTGCGGTGTCATCGATTGGCAGGTACAGGCTTTCCCGCCGCGCGGATGAGAATCCTGCGTTGGTCGAGTGGTCCCATTGCATCGGCGTACGCGAACCGGTTCGTTCGTAGCCGCCTTCCTTGGATTTGAGTCCGTGTGCGTAGCGCATGCCGATTTCGTCGCCGTAGTAGATGAACGGGCAACCCGGCATGGTCAGCAGGAACGCGAATGCAAGTTTCATTTCGGCGGGTGTCAGGGTGTCGCGCATGCGGATCATGTCATGGTTGCCCGACGGAATGCAGATGTAGCCGTCACCTGTGGTGTCGGTGAGCATCTTTCGGTATGTGTCGGCGAACGCCTTGATGTCGCCGTTCGCCGAGGCGGAGAAATACGGATTCTCCCGGAACAGGTCGAGGTAGTGTGACGGCCCGAAATGCAGCAGGAAGTCCATGTCGAAGCCGGCGTGCAGCGCCTCACGGGGATTGCCCCATTCCGAAACGAGCACCGCTTCCGGGTGCGTTTCGTCCAGGTGGGTACGCACCTGCCGCCACAGTTTCGACGTCCAACGGTGTTCCGGATCCTCTTTGACCAGACTGCCCGCCATGTCTACGCGGAAGCCGTCGCAACCCAAGCCCAGCCAAAAGTCCATGATGTCTTGAATGAGCAGGCGTCCGGCCTGCGCTTCAGGTGAATCCGCAGCGAATTGCCAGTCTTCGGTCACGGTGCCGAAGCCGTAGTTCAGGCAGACCTGCGTGGAGAAGCAGTTGACGGCGGCCGCGTCCGGGCGTTCGGCGATGCCGCCCAGAAAGCCGCGAATCGATGCATATGGCGAATTCAGGTCGGGGGATTGGCTCATCGGCCGCCAGATGTAGCGGTCGGTCCATGCGTTGCGTTCGTCCTTGCAGGATTCCTTGAACCAGGGGTTGTCGATGGCCGTATGACCCGGCACCAGATCAAGCAGTACGTGCATGCCGAGTTCGTGTGCATGCTCGAACACCGCTGCGAGGTCTTCGTTGCTGCCGTAGCGCGCCGCGACGGTGTAGTAGTCGCGTACGTCGTAGCCGGCGTCGTAGAACGACGAGTCGAAGCAGGGATTGATCCAGATTGCATTGCAGCCGAGATTGCGGATGTATTCGAGTTTGCTGATGATGCCTCGAAAATCCCCGATGCCGTCGCCGTCGGAGTCCCGAAAAGACTGCGGATAGACTTCGTAGAAAATCGCGTTATTTAGCCAGTTCGCCATAAAATCTCCCTTGATTGGCTGGTTGTGATTGTCGCCTTGCAGTGTGCTGTGAACTGCAGATTGATGGGGGTATCTAGTGCCATCATAACGTGAGGCAAGGCCTTTTCTAAAGTCCAAAATGGCAGTATTTGCAACACGTCAAACCTTTGACGCGACACGCTGGTGAAAGGTTGGAAAACCGGGTTTTATCGAACCGGTTTGACAGTTTTGAAGCGGTTGATACACTTATTGCTCAGGACGGAAAATTTCCGACGGCGCGAGTCGGAGGTTCCTCCTCACACCTCATGAGGCAGTGTTGCCTGATGAACAGTGGAAATAGAAAGGGATTGGCAATGAGAACACTTTTTTCGTGGAAGAAGGCCGGCGCCGCCGTCATCGCTTCGCTGATGGCCGTCGGCATGCTGGGCGCGTGTGGAGGCGGATCTTCGAACTCCAGCGGCACTAAGATCACCATCTTCAACTCCAAGGTCGAAATCGAAAGCCAGATGGAGGAGATGGCCAAGAAGTACTCCAAGGAGAAGGGCGTGGACGTCGAGGTCTACTACTCCAACGACACCGTCGCCGCCCATCTTGCCACCAAGTACGCCTCCAAGGATCCATACACCATCTCCATGGTCGACGCCAAGGATGTCTACTCTCTGGCTAAGGAACACGCCGTCGACCTGTCCGACCAGAGCTGGGTCAAAGACACCGACTACGCCATCAGCATCGACGGCAAGACTTACGGATATCCCGTTTCCATTGAGGCTCGTGGCCTGATCTACAACGCCGACGCCATCAAGAAGATTACCGGCAAGGAGTTCAAGCCGGAGGATTACAAGACCCTTGACTCCTTCAAGGAGCTCACTCAGGAGCTCAAGGACGGTGGCATGACCTCCCCGACCGGCGTGATGAAGGAAGACTGGTCCTTGGCGGCCCACTTCCTGCCTGAGGTCTACGAGGAGCAGGAAGATCCGAACGCATTCCTGCTTGACATGAAGGCCGGCAAGGTCGATCTCAACTCCAATGCCAAGTGGACCTCCCTGATGAACTTCTTCGACGTGATGAAGGAGAACAACTACGCCAAGTCCTCCGCCATCTCCGCTGAACGCGAGGTGACCGAGCAGAAACTGGCCGAGGGCGAGATCGCCTTCATGTTCGGCGGCAACTGGGATTGGTCCGTGATCAACCAGTATGACTACTCCAAGAACATGGGACTCATGCCGGTTCCGCAGAACATGGACGACGGCACCAATGAGAAGCTTGTCGGTGGCGGTTCCAAGTACTTCTTCATCGACTCCTCCGACAACACCTCCGACGCGCAGCGCAAGGCCGCCAAGGAGTTTCTGACCTGGCTTGCCGAAGACAAGGACGGTCAGGAATTCATTACCAATGAAGCCGCCTTGGTCTCCCCGTTCAAGAGCAACACCCTCGAGGTCGCCGACCCGCTGAGCAAGTCCGTGAAGTCCTATGCCGACAGTGGCAAGCTCATCCCGAACTACAACTACCTGCCGGACGATCACTACTCCGTGCTGGGTGCCAAGTTCCAGAAGTGGCTTGCCGGCGAAGAGGACCGCGCAACCCTCGCCAAGGACATCCAGGATTACTGGAAGACCGCCAAGTTCACGGGCGAATCCGCCTGATTCGCCGGGTAATGCACCATGATGCGGGGGTCGTCGTCGGCACCGGCGGCCCCTGCATCGCCGGCATGGATGGGATTCATCATGAAGCAGAATAAGCTTTCCTACAAAATCGGCCAGTATCTGATGTTCGGCGGCCCGGCGACGATCCTGTTCTTCGCCGTCGTGATTCTGCCGTTCTTCTATGGCCTGTACCTGACCTTCACCAGCTGGGACGGCGTTTCGGCGAAGAAGCCGTTCGTCGGTCTCGACAACTACAAGACGGCCATCGCCGACACCGCGTACTGGCAGTCGCTCGGCCGCACCTTCGTCTACTCCGTCATTGCGGTCGTACTCGTCAACATCGTCGCCTTCCTGCTGGCCTACATGGTGACCAGCGGCATCAAGGGGCAGAACTTCTTCCGTGCGGGCTTCTTCATTCCGAACCTCATCGGTGGCATCGTGCTGGGCTACGTGTGGAAGTTCGTGTTCAACCGTGCCTTCGTCGCCATCGCCGAAGCGGCCACCCAATCCGATCACGCATCGTTGCTGTCCACGCCGAACGGCGCGATGTTCTGCCTGATCCTCGTATCGGTCTGGCAGTACGCGGGCTACATGATGCTGATCTACGTGGCCGGCTTCATGAGCGTGGATCAGAGCCTGAAGGAAGCGGCCATGATCGATGGCTGCAACAAGGGCAAGGCCATGTGGCACGTGGTCATCCCGCTGATGCGCGCCTCCTTCGTGCAGTGCATCTTCCTGAGCACCACCCGCTGCTTCATGGTCTACGACCTGAACCTTTCGCTGACCAAGGGCGAGCCGTTCAATCAGTCGGTGCTCGCGGCCATGCACGTCTACAATCAGGCATTCGTTTACAAGAACTATGGCACCGGTCAGGCGGAGGCGTTGGTCCTCTTCATCGTCTGCGCAGTAATCGGCATGCTGCAGGTGTACTTCGGCAAGAAGGGTGAGGTGGCAGCGTAATGGAAGGTCAAGTCAGCACTCGCACCAAGGTTCTGCACGCACTGATGGTCGTCGTATTGACGATCGTGCTGCTGCTGTTCATCGCTCCGTTCATCCTCGTCGTGATCAACGTCTTCAAGACGAAGGCGGACATCAACACGGAGCCGCTCGCCCTGATCGGCAAGCACGGCTTTACCCTGGACAACTTCCCCAGGGCGATGGAGAAGATGAACTTCCTCACCGTGTTTGGCAACTCGGCGATCATCACCATCAGCGCCACCATCCTGACCATCCTGTTCTCCGCGATGTGCGCGTACGTGATCGTGCGCAATCCTTCGTGGAGGTTCGGCGGCGCTGTCTTCGCACTTATGGTGGCCTCCATGGTCATTCCGTTCCAGGTGCTCATGGTGCCGTTGGTCTCCGTGTATGGCGGTCTGCTCAACGTGCTGAACAGCCGCATCACGCTGATCCTCATGCATACCGGCTTCTCGGTGTCGTTGGCGGTGTTCATGTTCCACGGCGCCATCAAGACGAACATCCCGAACGAGCTTGAGGAGGCGGCCAGCATCGATGGCTGTTCCAAGTGGCGTACATTCTTGACCATCGTGTTCCCGCTGCTCAAGCCGACCGTCGCCACGGTCGCCATCATCGACGCCATGGCTTTCTGGAACGACTACCTGTTGCCGTCCTTGGTCTTGGGCCGTCGCGAACTGTACACCATTCCGATCGCGACCCAGATTTTCTATGGCACCTACTCCAATGACATCGGCCTGATCATGGCGGCCCTGCTGCTGGCCATGCTGCCGATCCTCATCCTGTACCTGTTCCTGCAGCGGTACATCGTCGAAGGCGTCACCTCCGGCGCGGTGAAGGGCTAAGTCATGATGTGCGGTCGCATATGTCCATGATGTGGCCGCACGTCGCATGCAGACGGGTCCGGATGCGAATCGAGTTGCGCATCCGGACCTTTTCCATGCCCGAATACGTGGCGTGACGTTGCGCGCCTTGGTAGGGAACATCGGGGGATGGTGGGTTTTCCGTAGGCGTAAAACGATATCGAACCGGTTCGACACGCGCGGAAGACCCCAAAATTGAAATACGCTCGGTTCCGAGATAGTATCGAACCGGTTCGATACTGAGGTCGGGCCATATAAAAGGGGTTTATCATGGACAAGTTCGTTCGACCGGGCATTGACGACCGCCCGGATTATGACAAGACTTTGACTCCGGAGCAAAAGGAAGCGGTCACTCGTTTGGCGGCATCGATGCCCGAACGTCGAGCCGGGGATGCCAGCCAGACCGACGCGCAGGTGCAAGCCACCAACCTCGCCGCGGCATCCGACGCCGCAGGCTCCGGTCTCGGCGCCATCGCCGCCGTGGACACCGCCGTACCGGATCCATCCTCCGCCTTCATGGACATGCGCGATCCGATGGTCTCTGCCGACGGTCACCGCCCGACCAAAACGGAGGTCATCCGCCTCGGCATCGGCTTCACCGTCTCCGCCGTGGCCTGTGCCATCCCGTGGGTCGCCCTGAGCTCCATCATCCTGCCGCGCGTGTTCGAATCCATCGACCCGGCCAGCAAGGAGTCCATGCTCGGTCTGGTCAACATCTTCGGATCCGTGGTGGCGCTGCTCGCCAACATCGTCTTCGGCACCTTCTCCGATCTGACCCGTTCACGGTTCGGCAAGCGCACTCCGTGGATGGTCGCCGGCGGTCTGGTGACCGGCCTGAGCATCGGCGCCGTCTCGCTGACCCATTCCGAACCACTCATCATCATCCTGTGGTGCTGCGCGCAGCTCGGCTACAACATGATGCTCGCCCCATACGTGGCCACCATGTCCGACCGCGTGCCCGACAAGTTCCGCGGCACCGTCTCCGGTTTCTACGGCGCGGGCATTGCCGTCGGGCAGACCCTCGGCTCCTTCGTCGGCGCACAGCTGCTCAAGCAGGGCGAGGCCGGCATCTTCGGCGGTTGGATGATGGGCATGGCCATCTTCAGCCTCACCGGCATCGTCGTGGTGCTCATCTGGCCCCGCGAGAAATCCAATCGCGACGAGGCCCGTGGCGAACTCAATGTCAGGTCCATGCTCATGAGCTTCCGTCCGCCGAAGAACGCGCCCGACTTCTACTACGCGCTCGCCGGCCGCACCATGATGATGGGCGGCTACTGGATGATCAACACCTACCAGCTGTACATTGCGCAGGATTACGTGTTCGCCGGCGATCCCGGCGCCAACGTCAAGGCGGCGGAGCTTATCGCCACCATGGCCGTCATCACGCTGGTGGTCTCCCTGATTGCCGCCGTCGCAGCAGGTCCGATCACCGACAAAATCGGCATGCGCAAAGTGCCGGTCGCCTTGGCCAGCTGCCTGTTCGCCGTCGGTGCGCTGATGCCCATGCTCTTCCGCTCCGCCACCGGCATGCTGCTGTTCGCGGGCATCGCCGGACTCGGCTACGGCATCTATAACGCCATTGATCAGGCGCTGAACGTCTCCGTGCTGCCGAATCCGGAGGAAGCGGGCAAGGATCTCGGCATCCTGAATCTCGCCAATACGCTCTCCACCGTGATCGGCTCAGGCATGACCTCGATTCTCGTCGTGATCGTGAAAGCCGTGATGGGCGTCTCCAAGACCCCGGTTGTCGCCTACACCGTGGTCTTCGGCGTGGCCATCGTCATCGTGCTCATCGCCGCCTTCCTGATCATGCGCATCAAGAATGTGAAATGAGATTATTCTCAGCATGTTGATATAGTTTCTCTCGCAAACGATCGCCCGAACGCACCGACGCAGTGTGTCCGGGCGATCGGCGTATATGCCCCTGAGAGAAGACTTTCCATGACTGACGATAACCAGAACGAAACCATGCCCACTCCGCAGCCGTTGCCCGGTCAGGTATTCATCCGTCCCGGCATCGACGATCGACCCGATTACGAGAAGACGCTGACCCCGGAAGCCAAGGCCGCCCTGAAGCGTCTGGCCGTGCAGCAGCGTCCACGTGTGCCGGAAGCCTCCAACGAACGCCCGGAAGTGCAGGCCGCCCGCCTCGCGGAAGGCGGCTCACCGCTGACCGCGGCCGCGCATCTCGATGCGGCCGTGCCGAATCTGGAATCCTCCTTCCTTGATCTGCGCGACCCGATGACCGCCCCCGACGGCAGCAGGCCGAACACATTGCAGGTCAACCGCCTCACTGCGGGCTTCGCGCTCGGCTCACTGCTGTTCGCCGCACCGATTGCCGCACTTGACGTCGTGCTCATCCCGCAGCGTATCGATCAGCTGGTCGGCGACGGGCGTGTTGCCGGCCTCGCCCTGACCATGGCGCTCGGCATGATGTTGAGCTTCTTCATGAACGCCTGGATCGCCGTCGGCTCCGACCATACCTTCGGTCCGCTCGGCCGCCGCACCCCATGGATCATCAGCGGAGCGTTCCTGAGCGCCGCTTCACTGGCGATACTGTCGGTATGCGACCTCCTGCAGCTCGTCGTCGTGTTCTGGCTGCTCATGCAAATCGGCTATGCCATGGTTGCCATGCCTCTGGCCGCGGCATTCGGCGAACGCGTGCCCGACAAGTTCCGCGACCGCGCCGATTCCTGGCATGGCATGGGGCTTGCGCTCGGCCAATTGCTCGGCATTCTCGTGGCCGTCTACCGCACCACGCATCCCGCTGAATCCGGCTGGGATGGCACCACACGCTCGGGCATCATGCTGTTCGCCATCTGGTTCATCGTGGCCGGCATCGTCACGTTGCTCGTACTGCCGCGCGAAGGCTCCAGCACCTACATGCCGCGCGAGAGCGTGCGCAAGGGCTCGTTCTTCTCGCAGTACCGGCCTCCGAAGCATGCGCCGAAATTCGCCGTCGCCTTCATCGCACGCATGCTGGCCGTCGCCGCCACCACGCTGATTGCCGTATACCAGTGGTATCTCGCGGCATTCGATCTTGACGCCGATGGGCTGTCCGGCTACGGCCTGACCGGTGCCGGTGCGGTCGTGGCGTTGATGGCCGTCGCCGCTTTCGTCGGTTCGCTGATGGCCGCGCTGCTGCTCGGTCCGATCGCCCGTGCCTTCGAAGACGCCCGTGTTCCCGCCGTCATCTCCTGCATGCTGTTCGTGATTGGCGCCGCAGCTCCGTGCATGATGGCCGACAAACTGTTCGGCGTCGGCCTGTACGCACTGATCGCCGGTTTCGCCTATGCGATGTACGACGGTACCAGCCAAAGCCTCAATCTAGCGACTCTGCCGGATGTACGCTCCGTCGGCCGTTCCCTGGCGGCCTTCAGCGTGGCCAATACGCTCGGCTCGCTGCTTGGCGTCATCGCAGGTGCGCTTGCGATTACCGCACTTGCGGCGTACCTGCCGCTGTTCGGCGTTGCCATCGGCTTCATGCTGCTGGCCGGCGTGCTGACGATGCTGCTGAAGTGATTGCGCGCGTCCACATAGTGAACCTTTGGTGGAGAGGGCGAGTGGACGCGCTTATGTTTACCGCTTAGTTCGAGCGAAGCGCTCGCCGAACGTCAAGACTTTGCGAAAGGAGGTCCGCCACGATGAACGGAATGGTTGCACGCGTACTGCTGTCCGCACGAATTATTATTCCGCTTTCGTTGGCGGACTGATTCGAGCAATACAGCTTCAATCCCTCGCCAGCGGAGGCAGGGTTTGAAGCGCGCGAAACACACGTTGAAGGCCCTGCATGAAGCGGGGCCTTTTGCGTTGCCGCCCACAAGGCGTGAAGGCAACGGAGTGGATTGAAGCCGGCAACAGAACGAGCAGCGTTATCGGCGCAAGTTGGGAGTCGGTAACGCGTGAGACGTACAGGAGTACATCAATGAGTGCAGTCGAGACAGCTGCCGGCAAAGCACAGGTGATGGTGCGTGATTCGGTCAAGACCGTAATCGCCGCCTCCATGGTCGGTACCGCCATCGAGTTCTACGACTTCTACGCATACGGCACCGCCGCTGCAAACTATTTTCCGAAGGTCTTCTTCGGAGACACCGCCAACCCGACCGTGGCGTTGCTGGCCAGCCTGCTGACTTTCGCCATCGCGTTCATCGCCCGCCCGCTGGGCTCGCTGGTGTTCGGCCATTTCGGTGACCGTATGGGCCGTAAGACCATGTTGGTGGTCTCTCTGCTCACCATGGGCATTGCAACCTTTCTGATCGGATGCCTGCCGACGTACGACCAGTGGGGCGTCGTTGCGGTGGCCGTGCTGTGTCTGTGCCGCTTCGTACAGGGCATCGGTCTGGGCGGCGAATGGTCCGGAGCGGCTCTGGTCGCCACCGAGAACGCTCCGGAAGACAAGCGCGCACTCTACGGCTCCTTCCCGGAGTTGGGCGCCCCGATCGGCTTCTTCCTGTCGAACGGCACCTACTTCCTGCTGGAAACCTTCAATGATGACCAGGCCATGCTCTCTTGGGGCTGGCGTGTGCCGTTCCTGCTGTCGGCAGTGCTGGTGATCGTCGGCCTGGTCGTGCGCGTGCAGATGGAGGAGACTCCGATCTTCCGCATGGCGCAGGAGCAGAAGAAGGTCGTCAAGTCGCCGCTTACCGAAGTCTTCAGGAAGAGCTGGAAGCAGGTCATCCAGGCCACGTTCTTGGTGGCCGTCACCTATACGCTGTTCTACACGCTGGCGACCTGGTCGCTCGCATGGGGCACCAAGAGCGTGGAAGACGGCGGTGGCGACCTCGGCTTCACCAATCAGGAATATCTGTTCATGCTGATGGTGGCCGTGTGCGTATTCGCCGCATTCATCATGATCTCCTGCGTGAACGCCGACAGGTTCGGCCGCAGGCGCGTGATCGTCATCTCGTCCTGCTGCCTCGTGGCCTTCGCGCTGCTGTTCCCGTTCCTGCTTGATTCCGCGGTCGTCGGACAGCGCAACTTCGTGGCCAACCTCGCCTTCCTGTGCATCGGCTTCGCGCTGATGGGCACGGCATTCGGCCCGATCGGCGCCTTCCTGCCTGAGCTGTTCGACGCCAATGTGCGTTACTCCGGCTCTGGCATCGGCTACAACCTGGCCGCCATCGTCGGCGCGGCGTTCGTGCCGACCATCGCCACCTGGCTGTCCCACCACTGGGGCGTGCACTCCGTGGGCCTGTATCTTGGCGTGATGGCCTTGTGCTGCCTTGTCGCCGTGTTGAGCTGCAGGGAGACGAAGGACGTCGATTTCACCAAGTAAGGGTGCCGATACCACCGTGAAAAACCGTTCGGTAAAAAACATAGTCACTATGTGAACGCCGACAACCACCATAAAGAAAGCGGGACTAGAACGGTTCCGCAGGAGAGGCGGGGCGAGTTCCGCGGACACAATCCGGGGGGAGCAACATCCTAGGAATCGCAAGCCGCCGCAACAACCGAACAACAGAAGAACATCGCGAACAATCCGGGAAGACTTTCCATCCCGCAATCACGAAAAACATAAAAGGAGCGCCAATCATGGCAGCAACTATCTGGTACGAAAAGGACGCCGATCTGTCCGTGTTCGATGGCAAGAAGGTGGCCGTTATCGGTTACGGTTCCCAGGGCCACGCCCATGCGCTGAACCTGCGTGACTCCGGTGTCGACGTGGTCGTCGGCCTGCGTCCGACCTCCAAGTCCGTCGAGCAGGCCAAGGAGCAGGGTCTGGAAGTCAAGTCCGTTCCGGAAGCCGCCGCTGAGGCCGACATCATCATGATCCTGGCTCCGGATCAGTACCAGCGCACCATCTGGGCCAACGACATCGAGCCGAACATCAAGCCGGGCGCCGCTCTGGCCTTTGCCCACGGCTTCAACATCCACTACGGCTACATCAAGCCGAGCGAGGATCATCCGGTGTTCATGGTCGCGCCGAAGGGCCCGGGCCACATCGTGCGCCGTGAGTATGCCGCCGGCCGTGGCGTCCCGGTCGTGGTGGCCGTCGAGCAGGATCCGGATGGCAAGACCTGGGATCTGTGCCTCGCCTATGCCAAGGCCCTCGGTGCCCTGCGCGCCGGCGCCATCAAGACCACCTTCACCGAGGAGACCGAGACCGATCTGTTCGGCGAGCAGGATGTGCTCATGGGTGGCATCAACCACCTGTGCGACATGGGCTTCGACGTGCTGACCGAGGCCGGCTATCAGCCGGAGATTGCCTACTTCGAGGTGTTCCACGAGCTCAAGATGCTGATCGATCTGGCCAACGAGGGTGGCCTGAACAAGGCCCGTTGGTCCTGCTCCGACACCGCCCAGTACGGCGACTACACCTCCACCGTGATCACCGAGGAGACCAAGAAGCGCATGCAGTATCAGCTCAAGCGCATTCAGGACGGCTCCTTCGCCAAGGAGTTCATGGATGACCAGGCCGCCGGTGCGCCGAAGTTCAAGCAGTTGCAGGAGGAGTACAGCCACCCGCATCTGGAGACCGTCGGTCCGAAGCTGCGCGCCATGTTCTCCTGGAACAACCAGGTGGACGCCGATGCCGATATGGCCGAGTCCTTCAACGGTAAGATCGCCCGCACCCAGGTGCAGTGAGCCGTTGCGCCGCTTGACGCAAGTTGGTCGCTGACTGGTTCTCAGCCTGATTCGGCTGAGATACGAAACCGCCATCCGTTCCGATACGGGTGGCGGTTTTTCGATTTTCGGCTCTTGACTCGGTGATTTTTCGGTGCTATGGCTCACCTTTTGGACTGAGTGGCGGTTTAGGAGTGCGCTCGGGTAGGATAGACCCCAGTTTGCAGGACAAAATCCATGCACGAAAACACGAATTTCATATCTGCGAATGGTAGAAACCCGAACGCTTTGGTGGCGTTCACCCCACTACGATAAAAGGAGTGCCAATACAATGGCTGCACAAATCTGGTACGAGAACGACGGCGATCTCTCCGTCCTCGATGGCAAGAAGGTTGCCATCATCGGTTACGGTTCCCAGGGCCATGCCCATGCGCTGAACCTGCGTGACTCCGGTGTCGACGTGGTCGTCGGCCTGCGTCCGACCTCCAAGTCCGTCGAGCAGGCCAAGGAGCAGGGTCTGGAAGTCAAGTCCGTTCCGGAAGCCGCCGCTGAGGCCGACATCATCATGATCCTGGCTCCGGATCAGTACCAGCGCACCATCTGGGCCAACGACATCGAGCCGAACATCAAGCCGGGCGCCGCTCTGGCCTTTGCCCACGGCTTCAACATCCACTACGGCTACATCAAGCCGAGCGAGGATCATCCGGTGTTCATGGTCGCGCCGAAGGGCCCGGGCCACATCGTGCGCCGTGAGTATGCCGCCGGCCGTGGCGTCCCGGTCGTGGTGGCCGTCGAGCAGGATCCGCGCGGCGACGCTTGGGACATCACCCTGGCCTACGCCAAGGCCCTCGGTGCCCTGCGTGCCGGCGCCATCAAGACCACCTTCAAGGAAGAGACCGAAACCGATCTGTTCGGCGAGCAGAACGTGCTCATGGGTGGCGTGAACAAGCTTGTCGAAATGGGCTTCGAGGTCCTCACCGACGCCGGTTATCAGCCGGAGATCGCCTACTTCGAGGTCTGCCACGAGCTCAAGATGCTCGTCGACCTCATGAACGAGGGTGGCCTGAACAAGGCCCGTTGGTCCTGCTCCGACACCGCCCAGTACGGCGATTACACCAACACCGTCATCAACGAGGACTGCCGCAAGCGCATGCAGTACCACCTGGGCCGCATCCAGGACGGCTCCTTCGCCAAGGAGTTCATCGACGATCAGGATGCCGGCGCTCCGAAGTTCAAGGAGTTGCAGGAGGAGTACGGCAACGTTCGCATCGAGACCGTCGGCCCGAAGCTGCGCGCCATGTTCTCCTGGAACAACGGCCAGGACGACGACGCCGATATGGCTACCTTCACCGGCAAGATCGCCCGTTCTCAGGTGCAGTGAGCATCCGCGGATCGGCTGACTGAAACCGGCTGACCGGCAATCGATGAAAGGCGACCACCCCCACTCGGAGTGGTCGCCTTTTTGCATGGCATCCCAACCCTATGCCAATGGAAGCAGACGCAGGAGGGGCGGCATAACGTTGTGCCGTGTACGATTCGGTGGCGTGTACGCGGTCACTTCGAGGGGATGATAGGTGGTAACGCCGCGTTGGCAGGACACTCGCCAGATGATTGATTGCCGGATTTTTTATGAGTTTTCGCCTACGATTTGTGCATAGGACGATTCGATAGGAAGAGAAGCTATGGTTACAGCGACTGGTCCCGCACCCGGTTCCGACATGATGACCTCGGCTGAGCCGGCGGAAAACCGTACCGCATCCGGAGTGCTGTACGTCGCTCCGATTTTCGCCTCGCACATGGTGTTGCAACGCAATAAGCCGATCGTGGTGTTCGGCGCGTTGAATGCCGATTGTGCCGGCCTTGAGGTTACGGCGGCGATCTGTACGCCTGACGGTTCCCCTGTGGCTCAGGCGCACGCCTACGCTTCGATGGAGGTCAGGCATGGCTTCTCCTACTGGCGCATCATGCTGCCGGCCCAGTCCGAAGGCGGCCCGTACACACTGCGTGTGACCGCGGGCAACGACTCAATCGAGTTCCATGATGTGCTTATCGGCGAGGTCTGGCTGGCCGGAGGCCAAAGCAATATGGAACTTGAGTTGCGCAACAGCGATGATGCCGATGCGGAGCTCGAGGACTGCACCGATCCGCTGCTGCGCTTCTATAATGTGCCGAAAACCGGTGTGATCGATCGCAATGCCGAGAATGCCTCCGGCTGGCAGGAGTCCTCTCCGGAAAACAGTGGTGTGATGAGTGCCGTCGCCTACTATTTCGCACGCAAGCTGCGTGACGAGCTTGATCCCGATCTGCCGATCGGCATTATCGACTGCTATATCGGCGGTACGTCGATCAGCTGTTGGATGAGCGAAGACGCCCTGCGATCCAGTGAAGCGGGGCAGGGCTATCTTACCCGATTCAACGAAGCAATCGCGGGCAAGACGCAGGCGCAGTTCGATCTGGAGACCTCCGCTTGGCAGGAACGTTTCGACACTTGGAACGCTTCGATCGCAGCCGCGCGCGAAGCGGACCCGGATGTCACTTGGGATACGTTGAACCAACGATATGGCGAATGCCCATGGCCGCCGCCGGTCACGCCGACCTCGCAGTGGCGTCCGACGGGTCCGTTCCATGCCATGCTCGAACGCGTCGTGCCGTATTCGCTGGCGGGATTCCTGTGGTACCAGGGCGAGGAGGATGAACCGTACTGCGAATCCTACCGTGAGTTGCTTGGCATGATGATCGGTGAATGGCGCGCGTTGTGGAGCGAGAATCTACCGTTCCTCATCGTGCAACTGCCGCAGTGGATCGATAAGGGCCATGCCGACGCGGACACCGATCCGATGCTCTGGCCGGTGTTGCGCGAGGCCCAGTGGGATGCGGCGCAGACCATCGACAATGTGTACGCCATCTGCACCATTGACTGCGGAGAATTCGACAACGTGCATCCGACCGACAAACGCACGCCGGGCGAACGCCTGGCGGAGTGCGCGTTGCGGCAGATTTACGGCCTTGACGACGTGCCGGTGTACGGTCCCACGGTGTTGGGATTCCGTTGCGGTGAAAACGGCCATGTCTGCCTGTTCTTCCGGTATGCGCACGGTCTGCATTTCGAGGGCGTCACACCGGATGATACCGATGATGATTTCGTCGACCAATTGCCTTCCCTGGTACGCAACGCCGAGCGTTCCGGTTTTGAGCTGGCCGGTGTCGACGGTATGTTCCATCCGGCGACGGCAGCGATTTTCGTGGATTGCGATATCGAAGATCTGGTCAATGCGAAGATCAACGTGGTCGACTACAACGCTACGGAATTCGGCATCCCGATCAACAGCCGCAGCATCGGTACGATTACGTTGGCAACCTCCGAGGTCCCCAAGCCGGTGGCGTTGCGGTACGCCTGGCACAGTTGGGGGCCGGCGCCGCTGTTCAACAGCGACGACCTGCCCGCCCATCCGTTCCGTTTGGATCTCACCGACCGCGAGGACTGAAGGTAGGACGGTAGTCGATCGCCCGGTTGCTGCCGGAATCACATCGGTGTTCGGTCCCGCACGTCACTCCCATACATCCGGGCCGAAGGACTCCAGGTAGGCGACCAGCTCGCCGGCCATCTCCTCGTCCTCGGGGATGCGTGGATGGCCGTGGGTACCGGAGGCGTTGCGGGAGTAAAGGAAATGCTTTACGCGGATGTCGCCTTCGGAACGTACCGTCTCGCACACTTCGTCAATCGCACGGTCCCATGCCGGGTCGTGCACCAGAATCGTGGTGGCGAGCACAATCAGCGCCTTCGGATACCTCGCACGTAGGGCATGTATGAAATCGACGTAGCGCGTACGCCAGTGCCGGGCCGCTTCACCCGCGTAATCCGACGCCATGAAATCATGCGGATGCGCATCGTTCTGCCCTAATGCCACGAGCACGACATGCGGCGTATACCGTGTGAAATCCCAAGGCTTCGTCTCACCCAGCGCCGGATTGTATGCAATGCGGTCCCACATGCTTTCCATGCCCAGATAGTGCGGTGCATTGAACCAGCCGATGCCGTCGAGCAGGGGAGCGCCGCCCTGCGATATGTCGTGCAGTTCCGCGCCGAGCATCCGTGCGGCAATCGCCGCATACGAATGCCAGCTGTCGGAATACCCGCTCAGATCGACTTCCGGATCGGCCTGACCTACGTAGCGTATGGCCTCGTTGCGTTCGCCGCAGGAGACGGAATCGCCATACACCTCCATACGGCGTGGCGGTCGCGCATCGGCCGGCGGCAGGATGGTCGCGCCGTCATCCAGTTCGATGCCGAGCATCTCAAGATGACACATGCCGCCGTCCTGACGCTTGAAGATCGTCACTTCATGCTCGATATCCGGCAGATGCTCGGCTAGGGTGATGGTCGTGGCGTCGATTGGCACCGGCACTTTCACTTCCAGTCCGTCGATGATGGCTCCGAGAAAGATGTCGCCGTAATTCCAGTGGTTGCGTAGCTTTACGCGTATGTGGGAGCCGGTGCAGCGGAACGAGACCTGCGTATATGGGAACACCCAGATCGGTGCTTTCGGATTATCGTCATCGATGCGTCCCATGAATCGCAGTGCCGGATCGTCAAATGTGATTGTATGCATGGAAAGCTTCCTTACCTTCTGATTCACATCTTTGAGGCAATCATAGAGATATCCGTTACCTCGCGCGCATTCCAGGTGATGATGATGGCACCCCTTTCGTGCGCGTTGCCGAGGGCGGTACTTTAGAATAAAAGACCAAACACTATCTTAACCGCTTCAGGAAAGGACGTGCAATGGAGAACACATTCCCGAAGGATTTCGTTTTCGGTACGGCTACGGCAGCCTATCAGATCGAAGGCGCGGTGAACGAGGACGGTCGCTGCCCCTCGATCTGGGATACTTTCAGCCATACTCCGGGAGCCACCTTCGCAGGCGATACCGGCGACGTAGCCACGGATTCATACCATCGTTGGCGGGAGGATCTGGCGCTGCTCAACGATTTGGGCGTGGATGCCTACCGTTTCTCGATCGCCATGCCGCGCATCATGCCCACGCCGAACGGCATTCCGAATGCGAAGGGTCTCGACTTCTACGAGCGCATCGTCGATACCCTGCTCGAGTACGGCATCAAGCCGGTCGTGACGCTCTACCACTGGGATTTGCCGCAGTATCTGGAGGATGCGGGCGGCTGGCTCAATCGTGTGACATCCTATGCGCTGGGCGACTATGCGGCCGTCGTCGCCAAACGGCTTGGCGACCGCGTCGACACATGGACCACGCTAAACGAACCGTGGTGCGCCTCGTATCTGAGCTATGGTGCGAAGGAGCAGGCTCCGGGTCTGGGACTCGGTCCGGGTGCATTCCCGGCGGTGCATCATCTGAATCTCGCCCACGGCCTGATGGTGCAGGCGGTGCGCGGCATCGTCGGCGACAAGTCGAAGTATTCGGTCACGCTGAACATGCCGTTCAATCGCGGTGATGCCGATGCCTGCCATCGTCTCGACCTGATCGCCAATCGTGCCTTCCTTGATCCGATGCTACGTGGCCGCTACCCTGACGAACTGTTCGCCATCACCAAGGGCATCTGTGACTGGAGCTTCATGCAGCCGGGTGACCTGGAGAACGCGCACCAGCCGATCGATGTGCTCGGCGTCAACTATTACTCCACCAATCGTGTGGCCATGAGCGACCGTCCGCAGTTCCCGCAGGAGACCGGCCCGTCCACCTGCCCCGGCGCCTCCGACATCGATTGGCTGCCGACCGACGGTCCGCACACCGACATGGGATGGAACATCGACCCGCAGGGCCTGTACGACACGTTGATGCGTGTGCATGACCGCTATCCGGAGGTCGATCTGGTCATCACCGAAAATGGCATGGCCTGCAGGGACCAGCTGGTCGTGAACGAGGACGGTACCAAGGCGGTGCATGACGCCGATCGCATCGATTACCTTGAGCGACATTTCGCCGCCGCGAAGCGTGCATTGGACGATGGCGTGCCGCTGAGCGGTTATTTCGTGTGGTCGCTGCTCGACAATTTCGAGTGGTATTTCGGCTATGCCAAGCGATTCGGCATCACCTACGTCGATTACGCCACCCAGGAGCGCACGAAGAAGGACAGCTTCCTGTGGTACCGCGACTTCATCGCCTCGCGTGGCTGAGGGGTCGATGACATCCGTGATCCGCACCATGACTGAGGTGGGTGGATGGGTGTGGCCGTCGCGCATTCTGTTCGTGCTTAAGTCTGCCGACGTGTCACACCTCCGATTGGCGCAATGCACCGATTTCCAGCGTGACTACGGCATGGCGACAGGTAAACAAAGGGTACTTAAGCGCTTAACGACACTCGGGTAAAGAAATTAACGTTAACGCCATTAATGTTAACTTACTGAATGCTTGCCGGTGTTCCGATAGGATGCCGAAATAGCTGATTTTCCAACGTTTAAAGAAAATTGAGAAAATGCTGAGAATGTGCGATTGGCTGAAGAATCGCACGGCTGTGGCGCGACACGACACAACTTAAGCGCTTGACAAACTTAAGGGGTTCACTTATCGTAATAATCACCACTTCATCAAAGGCAGGCAGAGAGGCCTGAGATGAGAGGCATCACCAACGAAGAATCGGTGCCGAGTCTTCAACGGTGATGAACAAGTGATTCATAAGGAAGGATCAGAAGATGAATCTCAAGAAGATCGTCGCAGCCGGTGTCGCGGCCGTCTGCGCGGTGAGCATGGCAGCTTGCGGTGGCAGCAACGACTCCAGTGGCGTGACGGACCTGACCTACGACAAGATCAAGCTCGGCGAGACCGGCAAGGACATTACGGCCAGCATCAAGTTCTACAACGGCCGTACCGATATGGGCCTGGATTCCTATCCGGGCAAGAACTGGAAGTCCTACATCGCCGACTTCAACAAGATCTATCCGAACATCAAGGTCGAGGCCCAGACCGACACCAACTACGCGGATAACGCACTGACCCGCCTGCAGGGCGGCGACTGGGGCGACATCATGATGATTCCGTCTGTCGACAAGTCCGAACTGGAGAACTACTTCATCTCCTACGGCTCCCTCGATACCATGCAGAAGCAGGTCAAGCTCGCCTCCGAGAAGGCCTACGACGGCAAGTCCTACGGCGTCGCCACCGACGGCCAGACCTCCGGCGTCGTCTACAACAAGGCCGTCTTCAAGAAGGCCGGCATCACCGAGCTGCCGACCACTCCGGAAGAGTTCATCGCCGACCTCAAGCTCATCAAGGAAAAGACCGACGCCATCCCGCTGTACACCAACTACGCGGCCGGCTTCACCATGGGCGCCTGGGATGCCTACATCGGCACCACCGCAACCGGTGACACCAAGTACATGAACCAGAAGCTGGTTCACACCAAGGCCCCGTTCAAGGATCCGGGTGACGGCACCCACGCCTACAACGTCTACAAGATTCTTTACGATGCCGTTGCCGACGGTCTGACCGAAGAAGACTACTCCACCACCGATTGGGAGTCCTCCAAGAGCATGATCAACAACGGCCAGATCGCCACCATGGTGCTGGGCGCCTGGGCCGTGACCCAGATGCAGCAGGCCGGCGACAACGCCGACGACATCGGCTACATGCCGTTCCCGATCTCCATCAAGGGCAAGCAGTACGCCTCCATGGGCGGCAACTACTCCATGGGCATCAACAAGAAGTCCTCCAAGGACAACCAGGAAGCCGCCATGATCTTCGTCAAGTGGCTCACCGAGGAATCCGGCTACGCCATGAACGAAGGCGGCATCCCGATCAAGTACGGCGAGACCGACCTGCCGTCCATCTACGAGGACTTCAAGGACGTCACCATGGAGCCTGACGCAGACTCCCTCGAAGGCGAAGAGGATCTGTTCACCGAGGTCAACTCCGACTCCGAGCTGGGCATCAACTCCAACGGCAACAAGCGCGTTCAGGCCATCGTCGAGCACGCCGCCAACAAGGACAAGTCCTTCGACGACATCATGAAGGACTGGAACGACGCCTGGTACAAGGCGATGCAGGACGACGACGCGGAAGCCAAGTACTGATCGTCGCAGGCCGGCCTAGGCCAGCCAAGACTTCTCCTCCATCCCTTTCTCCTGCCGGCGACCGCTCCCAACCGGTTGCGGCCGCCGGCTTTTCATATCACTGGTACGTCAACGAAAAGAGAGAATCATGACTACCGCGATTGCGGGTGCCACGGCCACCTCCGTGGATGACATCCCTTTCAATCCCCATAAGCGCGACTACAAGAAGGCCGGCATCATCGTCGCCTTCTGCGTCATCCCGGTCACACTGCTCGTGGTGTTCACCTACTGGCCGTTCATCCAGATGTGTGGATACTCCTTCTACAAGATGAAGTACATCGGAACCCCGCGCTTCATCGGCATGAAGAACTACATCGACATCTTCACCCGACCGGAGTTGCTCGCCACCCTGAAGCTCAGCCTCTACTACATGGCCGGCGCACTCATCCAGGTGGCCCTGGCCCTGTATCTGGCGACCGTGCTGGCGTTCCACGTCCGTGGCGGCTCGTTCTTCAAGGGCGCGATGTTCTTCCCCTACCTGATCAACGGCATCGCAGTCGGCTTCATCTTCAAGTTCTTCTACACCCGTGGCTACGTGCTCGACACCGTGCTTCAGTGGTGCGGTTTCACCCAGGACACGCTGCCGTACTGGCTGAGGGACCAGTCCATCAACAACTGGTCGCTGGTGGCCTCCTCCATCTGGCGCTACCTCGGCTCAACCCTGATCCTGTTCATCGGCGCGATCATGTCCATCGACTCCTCGCTGTACGAAGCGGCCGAAATCGACGGCGCCAACAAATGGCAGCAGTTCAAGCACATCATCCTGCCGGGCATCCAGACCATCCTGGTGCTGAACATCATCCTGTCCATCACCGGCTCGCTCTCCGCCTTCGAAGGCCCGTACGTCATCACCTCCGGCGCCAACGGCACCGGCACCTACATGGTGCAGATGGACAAGATCGCACACACCGACCAGAAGGTGGGCCTGGCATCCGCCATGGCCGTGATCCTGCTGATCATCATCATCATCTGCACCCTGCTGCAGAAAATCGTCATGGGCTTCCTGTTCAGGGATGCCGACGACGGTACCGCAAAGGCCCGCAAGCAGGCCAAGAAGGCCGACAAGGCCCGCAGGCGCGCCATGAAGGCCGCCAACAAGGTCCAGGCCGGCAAAGCTCCATTGTTCAAGAACGGAAAGGTGAGTGCGTGATGACTACTGCAACCGTCGCACCGCAGGCCGAGGTACAGAAGGTAAGCTTCGGCTATCATCTCAAGCTGTGGGTTCTGAGCTTCCTCAAGTATTTCAGCCTGGTGTTCATCACCTTCTGGATTCTGCTGCCGCTGGTCACCTGCTTCTTCACCGCGGCCAAGGGCACCGACGAGTGGCGTTCCACCTCCGTGATGACCTTCCCGAAGAACATCTTCAACTTCGAGAACTATGCCGAGGCCTTCAAGTTGTCGAACATGGGCATCGCCTTCCGCAACTCGGTGATCGTGCTCGTGTGCGTCTGCTTCCTGACCACCATCATCGGCACCCAGCTGGCCTATGTGCTGTCCCGCTTCCAGTTCCCGGGCAACGCCCTGATCCGTACCGCGTTCATGATGGCGGCCCTGCTGCCCGGCATCGCCATGCAAGTCGCGGTCTACAAGATCATGGGCACCTTCCACCTGATCAACTCGCTGTGGGGCTACATCATCATGTCGATGGGCACCGACGTGATCTCGATCTACATCTTCATCCAGTATTTCGAGAATCTGTCGATCTCCCTCGATGAGGCCGCGCTGATGGATGGCGCAAGCTACTTCACCATCTACAGCCGCATCCTCCTGCCGCTGCTGAAGCCGGCAATCGTGACCTGCCTGATCCTGAAGGGCGTCGGCATCTACAACGAGTACTACTCAGCCAACCTATATCTGCAGGACAAGCAGAAACTCGGCACGGTGGCCATCTCGCTGTACGCCTTCACCGGCCCGCAGGGCTCCAAGTACAACCTGATCTGCGCAGGCGTGATCATCACCCTGCTGCCGGCCCTGATCGCCTTCCTGATCTTCCAGAAGCAGATCTACAACGGCGTTGCGGCAGGTGCCGTGAAGGAATAATCCTTCGCACATATAACTGAAGACTCTCTTTTCATCATCCAAGGCCGTGCCAAGATCTATCATCGCCGGTACGGCCTTACCCCTCTTTTCTTACAAAGGATTCCTCGCATGACTCACACTCCTAGCACGTTCGCCCCGCTTGCGGACGGATGGACGCTGACGGCCGTCAACATCGAAGCCGCCCCTGAATCGCTACGCGAAGCGCTCGCCGCTGGCATTCCGGCTACCGTGCCGGGAGAGGCCACGCTGGACCTGCTGAATGCGGGACTCATCGCCGATCCGTTCGATGGCGCCAACGAGAACGACCAGCAGTGGATCGGCGACGTTGACTGGCGCTTCACCTGCCGCTTCGATTGGCATGACAATGGCGCCGACCGGCATGATCTGGTCGCCTACGGCCTCGACACCATCGCCGATGTCGCGCTGAACGGCCGTCCGGTCGCCTCCACCCGCAACTTCCACCGCTCCTACCGTTGGGACGTGCGTGACCTGCTTCGCGAGGGCTCCAACGAACTGACCGTCACCTTCACTTCGCCGGTACGCGAATCCGATCGTATGGAGCAGGCCCGCGGCTACTATCCGCATACCGAGCATCATGCATTCAACCAGATTCGCAAGCCGAGCTACTCCTTCGGCTGGGATTGGGGCATCGACGTGGCCAACGCCGGCATCTGGCGTGAGATCGGTATCGACTCTTGGTCCGGGGTGCGCATCGCCTCCGTGCGTCCGCTGGTCGACGTCGCCGCCGACGGCACCGGCCTGCTCAACGTGCATGTCGAGATCGAACGTGCCGGCAAGGGGCGCATCATGTCCCCATACGAGTGCCATTCCGTGCGTGCCGCGGTGCCGGTGCATGTCGGCTTGTCCGGCTTCGGTGCCGATGTCGCCGCCGACGGCGTGGTCGCCGAAGGCCGCAATGAAACCGTGCTGACGCTCGCCGTACCGGAAGCGAAGCTGTGGTGGCCGATCGGTTACGGAGATCAGCCACTGTATGATGTTGCCGTCACTGCCGGCGATTCCGCCGAAGCGGCTTGGAACGGCCATGTCGGCTTCCGTACCGTGCATGTCGACACCCGCGCCGACAACGTCGGTCGTCCATTCCAGATCTACGTCAACGACGTGCCGGTGCACGCGCACGGCTACAACTGGATTCCGGACGATGCCTTCATCGCCCGCGTGGCTGACCGCGACTACGAACGCGGCATCCGTGATCTGGTGGAGTCCAACTCCAACATGGTGCGTGCCTGGGGCGGCGGCATCTACGAATCCGACGAGTTCTACGATCTGTGCGACCGCAACGGCATCATGGTCTGGCAGGACTTCATGCTTGCCTGCGCCGCCTATCCGGAAGACGCCGAAACCAAGGCCGAAGTCGAAGCCGAAGCCCGTGAGCATATCACCCGTCTGTCCGAGCACGCCAGCCTGATCGTGTGGAACGGATCCAACGAGAACTACGTGGCCTACTCCGAATGGGGCGGCTACAAGCAGGCCCTGCGTGACGACGATCTGCCGGCCAACGAGTACGGTTACGGCGAGAAGCCGTGGGGCGACTACTACTATGCCGAGCTGTTCCCGGCCCTGTTGGCCGAGCTCGATCCGGGCCGTTCCGCCTACCTGCCGAGCTCGCCGATGAGCTTCACCAAGTTCGTGGGCGCCAATTTCGACACCGACGGCACCATGCACATCTGGGACGCTTGGAACCGCGCCGACTACACCGTGTACGCGCAGTACACCCCGCGCTTCGCCGACGAGTTCGGCTACCAGGCACCACCGGCGTGGAGCACGCTCACCGGTGCCGTGCACGATGACGAGTTGGAGCCGTTCGGCAAGCAGATGCTGGTGCACCAGAAGGCCTCCGGCGGCAACTACAAGCTGGCCCGAGGCATGCGTTCGCACATCACTCCCGGCCATCTCGACGACGTGAGCTTCGGTGGCGTGGTCAACGGCAAACCGTCCGACGGCGAGCACAGCTGGCTCATTCCGACCGACAACTGGGCCGATATCGAGGATTGGCACTGGGCATGCCAGTTGCAGCAGGCGCAGGCCATGCGTTTCGGCGTGGAGCACATGCGCTCCCTTGAGCCGGTCAATGCCGGTGCGCTGATCTGGCAGCTCAACGACGACTGGCCGGTCGTCTCCTGGGCGGCAGTGGATTTCAACGGTCAGCGCAAGCCGCTATGGTACGCCTCCCGTGACTTCTTCGCACCGCGTCTGGCTACCATCCAGCCGCGCGTCTCCGAGGAATATCGCGAAACCCACAGCTGGGAAGGCGTCAGGACGGCCAACGACCACTATGAGCTGATTGTGCTCAACGACACCCGCGAGGCCTGGAAGGGCTCTTGGAAGGTGGAACGCATGACCTTGGCCGGTGAAGTGCTTGCCTCTCAGACCTTCGATGTCGAGCTTGACGCGGTTTCGCATGTGGGTCTGCCATTGGCCGAGGAGATCATGGACTACGCCGACGCCGGCAACGAGCTGGTTGTGGCCACTGCGTCCGACGGCGCCTTCGCCCGCGTGATCTTCAACCCGGCCGAAATCATCGGGCAGAAGCTTGCCTCACCGGCTGAAGCATTTGAAACCGTGGCATCTCGCGTCGACGGCGGGGTGGAGCTTAAGGTCACCGCCACGAGCTACGTGCGCGACCTGTTCTGCATGGCCGACAAGATTGACGCCAAGGCCAGCGTCGATGCCGGCATGGTCTCGTTGCTGCCGGGCGAGAGCGTCACGTTGCGCATCGACACCGGTTCCGACAACGATCCGCAGTCTTTCGCCGCGGCCAACGTGTTGCGTAGCGCCAATGATTTGAAGCGCGAGTGGTAGTCGAGCGCCCATCGGCCGAGATGACGTGAGGATTCACTGGGTGATGATTCACTGAACGTTCAGTTGATGGCGCTTGTTAAGCCGAAGCATAAGTGAAAGCGTTGCCGACCTTAAGCGATTAAAGTGTTGCAAACACTTAGATTCGTAGGTCTGGTGGCGCTTTTGCTGTATGATAACTAAAGAACAGTTTAAGTAATCGCTTAAGTTCAAGGATGAAGAAGGATGCATCAGCATGGCCGTGCAGAAAAGTAAGGTGACGATTTTCGATGTCGCCAAGGCTTCCGGAGTCTCCAGCAGTGCGGTCTCGTATGCGTTGAACGGCAAATCCGGGGTTTCCGAGGACACCCGTGCCAAAGTGCTGAAGATCGCCCATGAACTGGGCTGGAAGCCCAATGGGGCGGCGCAGGCGTTGGCCAAATCCAAAACCCAGCGCATCGGTCTGGTGCTCGGCTACGATCCGAAACTGCTTGCGGTGGAATCCTACATGATGGAGCTCATCTCCGGTCTTGGCGCCGAGCTTGAAAAGCATGACTACTCGCTGCTGGTGCGCATGGCCGTGGGCGAGCATGCCAAACTGTCCATCATCAAGGACTGGATCGCCACCGGCAATGTGGACGCCATGCTGCTGGTCAACATCGAATTGGGCGACCCATGCGTGACCTTGCTCGAGGAGCACACCGAGATGCCGGTGCTTGCCATCGCGGACGCATCCGTATCCGGCAATCTACCGACGCTGTCGAGTGCCGACGCCGACGCCGTGCGTCAGGCGGTGCAGTATCTGTATGACCTTGGCCACCGCCATATCGCACGCGTGGCCGGCCCGGAAATGCTCGCGCATTCCTATATCCGTGATTCCGCTTTCTCCGACGTGGCTACCGAGCTGGGCATGCGATACCGTTGCCTGCACACCGACTACACGCCGGAAACCGGTTCCGAGGCCACCAAGAGGCTGCTGTCGTTCCCGGAACATCCCACGGCCATCATCTACGACAACGATGTGATGGCGCTGTCCGGCCTCGGTGTGGCGACGGCCGAAGGCATTACGGTGCCCGATGACCTGTCGATCATGTCCTGGGATGATTCCTTCATGTGCACCGCCGCCTATCCGAATCTCACCGCCATGGGCCGTGATGTGGTGGGCACCGGTACGAAGGCCGCCGAGCTGTTGCTCAAGCTCATCGACGGTGAGCGCGTTGGCAACGTCATGGAAGAGCCGTATGAGTTGCGGCAGCGCGGCACCACCGGCCCGGTTCCCGCCGAACGATGATGGTGTCCGTTCGGTCTACCTTCCGGTGGATTCGCGTCGGACGAGCCGGAAATCGGCTGTGAGCTTTTCGGGCTTGAAATCCGTGCCGTCCTCGTCGATGCGCTTGAGCAGCAGGTTGACGGCTTTGGCCGCCAAATCGTTCAGATCAGTGCTGACGGTGGTGAGGGATGGCACGAAGTAGTCGGATTCGTTGATGCCGTCGAAGCCGACCACCGCCATATCGTTGGGTACGTGCACCCCACAGTCGGCGAGTCCGCGAATGAAGCCCATGGCAAGCGTGTCGGTCATGCAGAATACGCCGTCGAATCGCCGCCCTGACCGCACGACTTGATGGGCGAGCGCTCGTGCATCCTCGGGATTCCAGTTGATGTACAGAAAGTTCTCGGGTGAGACCTCCATGCCATGGTCGTCGAAGGCTTTAAGGCACCCGTATAGTCGTCTGGCGGACACTGATGTGCTTTGCGCGTCTTCGGCAAGGCTTTCGTAGCGGGCGCCGACCACCAGAATGTTTTGGCAGCCGACGTCGACCAGATGGTCGATGGCGGTTTGCGCGCCTATCTCGCATGGTGTATTCACGGTGTCGAAGATGGGGTCGGGGGAGAGGTCGTCAAGCAGTACCATCGGCTTGCCTCCGGAAAGCTCGCGTAGTTCCTCGTCACTGACGTTGCCGGGGCTGAATATCATGCCGTCGCACAATTGGCTGGTCACCTTGCGCAGGATGGAGACCTCGCCTTCTTTGGAATTGGAGGTTTCCTGCACGATGGTCTGTAGGCCATGGCGACTCGCCTCTCGTGAGATCGCCGCGCCCATTTCGGACGGATACGCGCGGTCAAGTTCGAAGATTGCCAAGCCGATCACGCCGTTGCGTCCCGATCGTAGGGATCTTGCCGACAGATTCGCGGTGTAGTGCAGCCTACGCGCCGCAGCGCGCACTTTTTCGGCGGTTTCTGGCACGATGCGCGGATCGCCTCGCAATGCGTACGATGCCGTGGCTCGCGACACGCCGGCCGCCTTTGCCACGTCGCTCATGGTGACCATATTCAGCCCCTTCGTTGCAATTCGCTTGGATTCCCGGTGGTACAGCGGTTGTCTTTCGTATGCTGGGGTATCCGTTTCCTGTACTGCGCAATAGTGTATCTCAACAATTTGACACGATTCAAATCATGGGTGTATAACAGAGTCATCAGCTTTTTGAATCGTGTCAAATAATCGATTCAAAAGAGGAGGCGAGGCGCAGAGGCCACGCCAATGCAGGGTTCGGGCGCGGGCGCCCAAGGCGAAAAGGAGAAGACCATGAAACTCAAGGCAATCACGAAGACGGTAATCGCAGCCGTCTCCGCTGGGGCGATACTGCTGCCGTTGGCGGCCTGCGGATCCGATGCGGATGCTGGCAAAACCAAGATCAGCTTCCTCAGCTGGGACAACGAACAGGTGATGAAGCCTTTCATCGAGGAATTCGAGAAGGAAAATCCGGATGTCGCAATCGACTTCAGCTATGCTCCGCCGACCGCTGAATACATCCAGACCCTGCAGACACGACTGGTCGGCAACCAGGCCCCGGATGTGTTCATCATCACTTCCGAGAACAAGAACGATCTCATCGACAACGGCTACGTCATGGACATGACCGGCAAATCCTACACCGAAAAACTCTCTCAGGCCAACAAGGATTTCGTCTCCCGGGACGGTAAGCTCTACGGTCAGTCCATCTCGTCTTGGGCCGCAGGCATCGCCTACAACAAGGAACTGCTCAAGCAGGTTGGCTATGATGCCGTGCCATCCACGTGGGACGAGTTCCTCACCTTGTGCAAGAAACTCAAGGATGCGGGCATCAGCCCGTATATCGAGGCGATTGGAGATGGCGCGGACCGTATTCCGGATTCCTTTACCGGTGCGATTCTCGCCAAACAAGGTATTGACGTGACCACGCTCGCCTCCGAGGATCCACAGACCCCGGGCGAACACGAGAAGGAAGCCGTCAAGGCGTGGATGAAGGTCTACGAGCAGGGCTATGCCTCCCGAGACAACGTTGGCGTAAGCGGCGACGATGCCAAAACCCAGTTCACCAACGGTCAGGTGGCCATGTACACCACTGGCGCATGGGACTTCTCCACCTTCGAACAGGTGAGCTTCGACTGGGGTTTCGCCCAGATTCCGGCGATGGACAAGAATCACGAACAGTATGCGCAGGGTTCGCCGTCCCCCGGCTTGGCCATTTACTCCAAGCTTTCCGGTGATAAGCTCAAGGCCGCCGAGAAGTTCCTCGACTTCATGGTCTCCGACTGGTCCCTGAAGCAGCGCAGCAAGAATGGCGACGCCATCACCGTCGAAGGTTTTACCTCCGATGTGGCTGAGCAGTATAAGGACGTGTACGAGAACAACGTAAAGACCGGCAAATATTTCCTTATCACCAATTTTTATGCCAATCCCGACGTGCTGAACTCCACCAACACCGCCGAGATTCAGCAACTCGTGCAGGGAACCATCACCGTCGACCAGTGGGCCAAGAACATCGACGCCAAGATGGCTGCGGCCCAGTAATCCGAGGAATCTTCAGCGAAACCTTCCGAACCGACATTCCGGCCGGACTCTCTTCCGACCTCCGGCCGGAATCTCTCCCTCCCTATCAATCGAAGGGTCAATCGAAAGAAGCAAACATGAGCAATGCGACTGCGGCACGCACGTTGCCGCCAATCAATGAAGCACTGAACCGCAAGCGCCGTAAGGCTCGTGCGTTCCATGACGACCTGACCTCGTTCTGGTTTCTGCTGCCGATCCTCGCGCTCTTCGTGGTGCTGTTCCTGGTGCCGCTGGCGCAGACCCTGTACTACTCGTTCACCGACTTCAACGGCTATAGCATGAACATGCATCTGGTCGGTCTCGACAACTACAAAAAAGTATTCTCCGATTCATCAACCTTGCAGGGACTCGGTTTCACCATCCTGTACGCCGTCATCGTGATGGTCGGTGTCACCTGCCTGGCGATTCCGTTGGCAGTGGTGCTCAACAAGAAGTTCATTGGCTGCAACTTCGTGCGCTCCTTGTTCTTCTTCTTTTCCGTACCGTCGCTTGCCATTATGGGCATGGTCTGGAAATATATCTTCTCTCCAATGAAGACGGGCGTCGTCAACTCCGTGCTCTCCATCTTTGGCATCGATCCGATTCCGTGGTTGAGCAACAACGCTCTTGCCAAGTTCTGCGTAATCTTCATCGCCATCTGGGCGCAGATCGGCTGGCATGCCACTCTGTATCTGGCATTTCTGCAGGCGATTCCCGCCGACCTGTACGAGCAGGCCACCGTAGACGGCGCCAACAAGTGGCAGCAGTTCCTCCATATCACCCTGCCGCAGCTCATGCCGGGCATCGTCACCTCCACCTTTCTGCTCATGTCGGGCGGCCTGAAAGTGTACGACCTGCCTTACACCATGACCAAGGGCGGACCAGGTTACTCCACCTATACCGTTACGCAATCCATCATCCAACAGGGCATCGGTCAGTCCCAATATGGCATCGGATCCGCCCTGGCGGTGCTCTTCTTCGTCGCCACCGGTGTCGTCGTCTTCTTGCAGATGGGCATTTCCAACCTGATTTCGAGGAGGTTCCAATAATGGGCAACGCAACCGTCGATAAGACCTCGGTTAAGGCCAGGGGCATGACTTTCACCGCCCGCAAGCGCATCGGATCCGCCGTGACCAGCATCGTCATGATCGCCATCTCACTCGTTTGCGCCGTGCCATTGTGGTACATCGTCATCAACACGTTCAAGACCATCGCTGACATGAACGTCAATCCACTCGGTCTACCGAACGATTGGACTCTCGACAACTACATCAACGCCTTCAAAACCGTGCCGATTCTGCGCTCGCTGTGGAACACCGTCATCGTTACCTTCTTCGGTGTGGCCATTCAAGTGATCGTCGGCGCGCTCGCCGCCTACGGCATGATTCTGCGCAAGTCCCGTTTTACCTCGGCCGTCGGGGCCGTGCTCATGGTCGCCTTCGTCGTGCCCGCGCAGTCCACGCTGATTCCGTTGTACCGCATGGAGGCCGGCGTACATCTCGTCAATACGCTTGCGGGCTTGGTGCTCATCTATCTCGGCGGTGCCGTGTTCTGTTACTTCCTGATTGTCGGCTACATGCGCTCGTTGCCGTTTGAGCTGATCGAGGCGGCCCGCATCGACGGCGCCGGTCCGTTGCGTATCTTCTGGAATATCGTGATGCCGCTGATCAAGCCGATCCTTACCACCGTCATCGTGTTCCAGACCATGGGTACGTGGAACGACTTCATGAACGCCAACGTGTTCATCAGCTCCTCCGAACTGCGTACCATTGTGCTGCAGGTCTACAACGCGGTCGGTCAGTTCTCGACCGATTGGCCGAGCTTCATGACCATCACCGTGCTGGCGTTGCTGCCGGTGTTTATCTTCTTCATCTTCTGCCAGAAGTGGATTGTTTCCGGCTTGGTCGCCGGTTCCGTCAAAGGTTGATCGGGTTTGGGGGTCGAGACGGTGCAGGATCGTCCGTCCCGTCTCGACCCGGCCGCTCCTGACTGACGCATCGGTGTGAATTGACGCGAATAGTTTGAAAGAAGAGGTTGCAATGACTGAAATCGCTACCCCCGCTTGTACCGTGGAATCGTCCGCTCGCACCATCGATCGGCATGATCTGCCGTATCGCGTGAACAATGCCGCACTTGCCACCAATCCACTGCATCGCTATTGCGCTGACCCGAATCTGGCAATTTTCGACGGTCGATACTTTCTGTACTGCACCGACGACGGCGTCGATGACTGGGGTTCCACTGCATTCAGCGTGTACGTTTCCGACAATCTGATGGATTGGGAGCGTTACCCGGCGCTCGACCTGCGCGACGTGCCATGGTGGACGGGTTCGGATGGCGCGTGGGCGCCGTCTATAGTGCGTAACGCCGACGGACGATATGTGTTGTTGTTCGTGGCTGATTCGCAGATCGGCACCGCCGTGGCCAACACTCCATATGGGCCTTTCATCCCTACCGTCGAACCGATTGTGCGCAAGGGGACCTTCGGCTGCCACACCATCGATCCGGGCGTATTCATCGACGATGACGGCACCCGCTATTTTCTGTGGGGCAATGGCAAGGCGTGGATCGCACCGTTTTCCGACGACTGTCTGAGCTTCGACGAATCCAAGGCGATCGGCTGGATTCCGGGTGACTTCCGAGAGGCGATCTGGGTACACAGGCATGACGGTCTGTATTACGCGAGCTGGTCGGAAAACGACACTAGGGACCCGGCATACTGCGTGAAGTACGCGGTAGCCGAATCATTGGCTGGTCCGTGGAACGAACCCCGCGTACTGGTCGAGCAGAATCCCGGGCTTCACTTATACGGTACCGGCCACCATAACATCGTGAACATTCCCGGCACTGACGAATGGATTATCGCCTATCATCGTTTCGCCTACCATCCGTCCGGTCGATGGGCCGGCGGAGATGGATGCCATCGTGAGACGGTGTTCGCCCCGCTCAATCATCTGCCCGACGGCTCGCTTGAGCAGGTGCGCCCTCAGGTCGGTTCCTATGTGCGTCCGCTGGGCATTCGGCCCACCGGCTCGGTTCCGGCTATTCCAGCTTGAAGGCCTTGCGAATCATCAGTATCTGCAGCCAGAATGAGCCGCCGCTCGCCACGATAATCCACAGCAGCGGCACCCATATGATGGCGCCCGGCACGGTGGCCAGCAGTACGATCGGCAGAATGTCAAGCGCGAATACGGCGATGGCGACGAGTGGCTTGAGCACGGCCAGTTTGAACGACTGTCTGATCTGTTCGGCCACGTTCAGCTTGCTGCGGCCGGAAAGTGGCAGTACGAACGCCAGCATCACGCCGAGAATCGCAAACACCGCGACGGTGACGCCGTAGACGAGCGAGATGGTGTCACCGCCGCGTTGCATCGACAGGAACCTCAAGTCGAAGGCGGCCAGCGCCCATACTGCGGCGATGATCAGCGACAGTGCGAAATTCGTGCCGATGCGTCGTCTGAACGCGGCGATATAGCCGCGAAAGATGCCGTGATCGCGTGCCTCCTGCATGGTGCGTGCCACCTCGCATGCGGCGGAGGTGGAGATGCCGATGGTGACAATCGGAATCGATCCGACGAACCAGGCGACCGACAGCATCGCCAGATCGCCGATGGTGCTCATCACCACGTTGTACGGGTTGTCTTCGCGAAAGAAATTCGATGCCATGTCAGTCCTTCGGTTGCTGCTATTGCGTTATGTACGGCGTCATGCGATTGCGATGCGGTCGACTGCCTATCGGTATAGCCAGTCGATGAATCGCTGCGCGGTGCCGGTGTTCTTGGTGCCGGTTGCGATGCCGATGAGCGCGCTGTGGTCGCTGTCTGCGATGCTCGTCCAACCTGTCGCGTCGGAAAGCTTCAATCCGTAGGATTTCGATGCGCCTTTGCCGGTGCCGGACGAGTCGATCCCGTCGTCGTCTGCATCGCTGAAGCCCTTAAGTTGCACAGTTGCGTCATCGAGCTTGGTATTGTCCGACTTGCTGACGGTCGATTCGAGATTGGTGAGGTATCCGTAGCCGGCCAGTTGCTTGAAAATCTTATGCGGGGCGATGATTACGTCGATTTGCTTGCTGGAAAGCATGGTCTGCAGCTTGGTCAGGCCGTCTTTGTCCATATCGAAATAGTCGTCGATGATCACGCTGGCGCCGAGCTTGTCTTCCAGCTCGTTTTGCAGATTCGTGGCTTCGCTGGTGGTCAGTGCGTCGTCGACGACGGCCGCGTACAATGCTGGGCGTGCGTCAGGAGAGATAAAGCGCACCGCGAGGAACGTCACCAATGCGATGATGATCGCAGCCGCTGCGACGGGTATCAGAAAATGCTCGCGAAAGTATTCCAGCTTCTTGCGCCAAGGCAGCTGGCGGAAGATGGAGAGTTTGGATTCGTTGGCGTATGCCGGAGCCGAGGCCAGTGTGTTGATGGCCTCCTGCTGTTCCTCGGTAAGCTGCGTGCTCAATGCCATGCCGATCACCCCTTTAGCGCCAATGCTATCGTGCGTTGCGTGCAATATGCGTCGTGGGGCGCCATGCCGCCACTTGCTCTACTTAAGCGCTTAATATATACTGGTTTTCCGTAAAAGTCAATTATGCTCATTGCAAGGGTTGACGTCCTTGCCGTGGAAACCACGTGAAACAGCCCAAGGAGACAACGATGTTTGATCAGGGACCACATGTTGTGCTGCGTCGTGACGGCGTATGCCTCGTGCTCAAGACCCCAGAAGGCGAAATGCCGCAGGTCGAGTATTGGGGAGGGGATTTCGGCATTACGTCCGATGAATCCGCGCTCAACCAGCTTGACGCGATGACGCTGAAGGTCACTCCGCCACAGGAGAAGCCGGATGCCGCGCTGCGCCCGTCACTGCTGCCGCAAGGTGCCGAGGCCTTCGCCGGCCGCCCGGGCCTGGAGGCCTATCGTGGCGGCAAGCCGGTATTCGTGCGTTGGGCCTCCGTCACCGTCTCTCCGATCGCTGCCGGTGGCGAAACCGAAGCCAACACGCTGAACATCGTGGCCGAAGACGCCGTCAACGCTGTCAAACTGGAACTGAAGCTCTCCATCAAGAAGGGTGGCCTGGTACTGGTCGAACAGACCGTCACCAACATCGACGCAACCGATAATCCGGATGCCGCCGCACTGACCGTCAACTGGCTGGAATCCACCCTGCCGATGCCGCGTCGGGCCGACACCCTTACCCAGTTCACCGGTCGTTGGCCTCTTGAGAAGCAGCCTCGTACCGCCGTGATGCCGTCCGGTTCCGTGACCCGTGAATGCCGCCACGGCAAGACCAGCCATGAAAGCCCGTGGATGTTCATCGCTTCCGATGGCGAGCCGAAGTGGTCGGAAGGCGAAGTCTGGGCCTGTCATCTCGCATGGAGCGGCAACCAAACCTACCGCATCGACAACATGCCGCCGCACGAGCCGCTCATCGGCGCTGGCGAACTGCTCGGACCGGGTGAGATTCAGTTGGCCGCCGGTGAATCCTATACGGCTCCGCAAGTGTGCTTCTCTTACTCCGCAAACGGCCTTGACGGTATGGCCTCCCGTTTCCATACGTGGCTGCGCTCCCTGCCGAAGCATGTGTCGAGTCCGCGTCCGTTCACGCTCAACACGTGGGAGGCCGTGTACTTTAACCACGATGAATCCACGCTGAAAGAGCTTGCCGACCGCGCCGCAGCCGTGGGCGTGGAACGCTTCGTGCTCGACGACGGCTGGTTCCATGAGCGCCGTGACGACACCAAGGGTCTGGGCGACTGGGTGGTCGATCCGGAGGTCTGGCCGAATGGTTTCGACGGCATCGCCCAGCATGTGCACGACCTCGGCATGCAATTCGGCCTGTGGTTCGAGCCGGAAATGGTGAACCTCGACTCCGATTGCGCCCGCGAGCATCCCGATTGGATTCTCGCCGCCCCGGAGGCCGTGCCATACCGTGAAGACGTCTCCTACCGCACCCAGTATGTACTCGATCTGGCCAATCCGGACGCCTACCGACATGTGCACGACCAGATGGCAGCGCTCGTCGAACAGCTCGGTATCGACTACATCAAGTGGGATCACAATCGTGATGTCACCGAACCGGTGCATGACGGCCGCTACGGTCTGCACGAGCAGACCCTCGCCTGCTATCGATTGTTCGACGATCTCAAGAAGGAATTCCCGAAGCTGGAAATCGAAAGCTGCTCTTCCGGCGGTGCACGTACCGACGCGGGCATTCTGCAGCATGCCGACCGCATCTGGGGCTCCGATTCCAATGACCCGCGCGACCGTGTGGACATCCAGCGCTACACCGAGCTCGTTGTGCCGCCGGAAATGATCGGCGCGCATGTAGGCCCGTCGCCGGCGCACTCCACATGGCGCGCCACCGAACTGAGCTACCGTGCGGCCATCTCGCTTGAAGGCTGCTCCGGTTTTGAATGGAACATTCTCGAATGCTCCGACGAAGAGGTTGAACAGCTCAAGGCGTTCGTGAGCCTGTATAAGGAACTGCGTGGCGTGCTGCATCACGGCACCGTGATGCACGCCGACTTCAAGGATCCGGCGCTGCGTGGCCGTGGCGTGGTTTCGGATGACGGCAAGCATGCCGTGTGGGTGGTGGCCACCGTCACCAATCTGCGTGACGTGCTCACCGAGCGTCTGCGCATGAAGGGCCTCGACTCGAAACGTACGTACGGCGTACGTCTGCGTGATGAGGTCGGCGAAGTGCGCTGGGGCTGGAATACCCCGCAGTGGATCACCGCTGCGCAGATGGGCGGCTTCAGGGTCTCGGGCCAGCTGCTTGAGCAGGTCGGTTTGCAGCTGCCGCCGCTGTGGCCGCTTGAGGCGATCGTGCTTGAGGTGGAGGCGCTGTAGTCTGGCGATGCCGTTCCGTTGAACCCAATGGTGGCGCGAAACTCATGAATCCCTCCTGGATACATGGGAGGGATTCATGAGTTTCGCGCCACCATCGAAAAGGGCGTCGGATTCATGAGTTTCGCGCCATGACTCCATCCCCGGCGGTGCCACCCCGCACCTGTGTGAGCTGGTAGGCGGCGAACAGCACGATCAGCCAGATGATGCCGGCGTACACGGCGATGCGATAGCTGGCGGAGAAGCACATCAGCACTACGACCAGCGCCATGAACGCAATCACCACATACGGTGTTACGCGGGCGAACGGCAGTTTGAACACGATCCTGTCGAGTGCCTCCTGGCCCTTCAGGCCCTTGAGTTCGGCCGGGCCGTCGCCGGCAGCCACTACGCGGCGGAACTTCAGCTCGGTGATCATGATCATCGTCCAGTTGATGGCGGCCGCGATGGTGGCGATCGACATCAGATAGTTGAATGCGAATTCCGGCCATACGAACACCACCACCACGGCGATGGCGATGATGATGGCGGAGGTGATTACGCCGCCGACCGGCACGCCACGTTTGCTGAGCTTGCCGAGATATGCCGGCGCGTTGCCTTGCCTCGCCAGCGAGTAGAGCATGCGGGAATTGGCGTACAGACCTGAGTTGTACACGCTCATTACGGCGGTCAGGCATACGAAGTTGAGGATTCCGGCGGCCGCGTGCACGCCCACGGAATCGAAGATCTGCACGAACGGGCTGGAGTCGCCGTCGATCTTGCTCCACGGCACCACGGCCATGATCACACCGAGCGCCACGATGTAGAACACGAGGATTCGCCAGATGATGCCGTTCGTGGCCTTCGGGATGGTGATGCGCGGATTCTCGGTCTCGCCCGCGGTGATGCCGATTAGCTCGGTGCCGCCGAAACTGAACATCACCACGACCAGCGCCATCATCAGGCCGGTCCAAGTGCCGTCGGCGTTACGACTCATCAACCCGTGCGGGAGGAAGCCGCCGTCGATGGTGAACCAGTTGGCGAATGATGCGCGGATGCCTGATGCGGTCGGCACGTTCGCAATGATGACGTACAGGCCGCCGAGGATCATGGCGATCACGGCCACGATTTTGATGATGGCGAACCAGAACTCGAATTCGCCGAACTTGTTTACGCCCATCAGGTTCAGTGCGGCGATGGCCACGAGGAACACGACCGCCGAGACCCATTTCGGGATGTTCGGGAACCAGTAGTTCACGAACGAACCGACTACGGAAAGTTCCACCATGGCCACGAGTACGTAGTTGAACCAGTAGTTCCAGCCGGAGATGAATCCGGCGCGCTTCGACCAGTAGCGGGTGGCGTAGTAGCTGAATGCGCCTGCTTTCGGATCTTCTACCGCCATCTCGCTCAGCGCACGCACGATTAGGAAAATCGCGAGGCCGCCGATCAGGTAGGCGAGTAGAATGGACGGGCCGGCGAGTCCGATGGATTCGCTGGAACCGTAGAATAGGCCGGTGCCGATTGCACCGCCCAATGCGATCAGTTGGATGTGACGATTTTTCAGTGACTTGCGTAGCGTCGGCGGAACCGGCACGTCGTCGGTTTCGCGCGGCTTATTCACGGCATTGACGTCGCTCATGAATGGCCTCTTCTTCTCTTGGCTTTGGAACACCACTGATTGTATCCAAGCGCACACATATCCGTACGTCACCGTTCACGGCGAACCAGGGTTCTTGTCTGCGGGGTCTGACGGATGCGGGGGAGAAGATGGAGTTCGTGGCGCCATGTGGGTGTTGTGGGTGCCCTATGCCTATAGCGAACGGCAGGATGATGGCCGTGGTGTCAGACGGTCATGGCGATGGCGAGCATTGTGGATCCGAAACGCTGGAATCGTTTCCAAAAGCATGTCCTATGATGGTAGGACCGGTATGCGGTTGCCGGCGGTACCGCTATGGACTCGATGAAGGAAACGTTCAGGTAAGGGAATTTACGATGGGGTGGTTCCGGTGGCTTCTGACGAGGCGGCAGGGCGTATAAGGCCAACGAGAGGTGGGCAGCGATCATGGAACAGCAGGAAGGCAAGACCGTCGTCACCATACGTGATGTGGCGCAGCGCGCCGGCGTCGCCGTTTCGACCGCGTCTCGTGCCCTGAGTGGCGGCTCGGCGTCCGAAGCGACCCGGCGGAAGGTTCAGGAGGCTGCCGAGGCACTGCATTTCGTGCCGAATCCTGCGGCGAGGCGTCTGACCGGTGGGCATAGCAACGTAGTGGCATTGGTGGTGGACGAGCCCACGGACTTCCTGTTCCGTGATGACTTCCTGGCCGGCATTCTCGGCCAGTTGAGTATGTCGCTCGCTCGGGAGAACCTGCTGCCGTTCCTGATTCTGGCCGAGCCCGATAACGCCAAGGGGTTCGAGCAGCTGCTGCATCGCTCCGGCGCTGAAGGCGTGGTGGTGGCGAGTTTTCATGAGGGCCGTAAGTTCGCCGATATGCTCAAACGGTTCGATAAGCCCACCGTGTTCATCGGCAGTCCACCGAAGGGCTTCAAATGCCCATATGTGGATGTCGACAATTACGACGGTGGTTATCAGGCCGGTAAATTGCTGGTGGAACGCGGCTGCAGGCACATTGCCCTTATCGAGGGACCGCGCGATATGCCCACGCCGAAGGAACGTACGGCCGGATTCCGTGCCGCGTTGAAGGAGCAGGGGCTTGAGCCGATCGCTTCGTATGCGGGTAGTTATGAGATGGATAACGGTCTCAAATCCATGGAGCGGATTATTGCCGAGTATCCGCAGGTGGATGGTGTTTTCGCGCATTCCGACAAGATTGCGGCTGGCGCGTTGCATGTGCTTGACCGGTTCGACAAGCAGGTGCCGCAGGATGTCGCCGTCGTGGGATTCGACGATCTGCAGGCCGCACGTCTGCTCAATCCGCAGTTGACGACGCTCGCCCAACCGCTGGATGATATGGCGGAGGCGGCTACGCGCATGCTTGCGCATCGTTTGGAAAACGGTACGTGGCGCGTTTCGTTCCAGCGTTTTCCAGTGCGTCTGGTCCGTCGCGAATCCGCCTGACGGAAGTGTTTTCCTATCGTCGTACGTGCCGTCTTCATGTTACGGGAACGGTGCTGCGGTTGTTGCATTTCCTGCAGGGATGAGATTTTCACATCGGTGGCTGAGGTGCTTGCAATGCGTGAGATTGTATGGCGCATGTCAAACGTTTTTTGGAACCGCTTGCAAAATAGTTTAGTGAATTGACGATATTCGTCAGTCGACGAAACTATATCAGGGGGCAAGATAGAGTGGCGGTCAATATAGTCAGATATGTCTAAAAGCATTGAAATATCAGCGATTTGTATCGGCTTATGCAACACGCCGAGATGATGGCGTTACCCCTTGAAAGGGTGTATCTTTGGAGTCACTTGATGGAAACGGTTCCATCAAACGTGAGAAAACATCGAGGTTTTCTCACAAGATCGTTGCACACAGCAGTGCGACGAACAAGGGAGAGTGACGTACATCGCAGTGCGTTGCAAGGAAAAGAGGACGAGATGAACAAGTTCAAGCCGGCACTGGCATCCGTCACGGCCCTGGCCATGATTGTTGGCCTAGGCGCGTGTGGAAGTTCCAATAGTTCCAGTGACAGTTCAAGTGCGGACGGCAAGATCACCATCAAGGTGCAGACCTTCAACAATCCGGGTTTCGGCAAGCCGACTTCGGAACGCCCGGGTGCAGACCTCTGGGCCAAGTATGAGAAGGCCCATCCGAACGTCAAGATCGAAGAGACCGCGGCCGCGTCTTCCGATGATGCGCGTGCAGCCTTCAACACCGCAATTTCCACCGGTTCCAACGCCTATGACGTATACGTGGCCGAAGTTGACTGGATGCCTTCATTGCTTGCCATGCCCGACAAGTTCGTTGATCTGAGCTCCTACACCAAAGACAACGACTGGGTGGCGTGGAAGTCCGAAAGCGCTACCGTCGACGGCAAGTTGATCGGTGCGGGTACCGACATCGGCCCTGAAGGCATCTGCTACCGTGCGGACCTGCTCGAAAAGGCGGGTTTCCCGTCCGACCGTGAATCCGTGGCCGAATGGCTCGGCGGCGATGATGCCACTTGGGACTCCTTCTTCAAGGCGGGCAAGGAATACACCGAGAAGACCGGCTTGCCATGGTATGACTCCATGGCCAGCAATTGGCAGTCCATGATCAATCAGGTCGAGGAATCCTACGTATCCAAGGACGACAAGATTATTGCCGCCGACAATGCCAAGATCAAGGATCTGTACGACCAGCTGACCGCCACCAAGGATATGTCCGCCCACCTGACCCAGTGGAGCGACGACTGGAACGCGGCCTTCAAGTCCGACACGGGCTTCGCCACCATCCAGTGCCCGGCATGGCTGATCAACAACATCAAGGGCAACACCGGTGAGGATTTCCAAGGCTGGGATATCGCCGACGTCTTCCCGGGTGGTGGCGGTAATTGGGGCGGCTCCTATCTGGTCGTTCCGGAATCCTCCCCGGTCAAGGACGAGGCCGCCAAGCTCGTGGCATGGCTGACCGAAGCCGATCAGCAGGTCTCCGTGTTCACCACCGCCAACAACTATCCGAGCTCCGAAGGTGCGCAGGCCTCCTCCGATGTGTCCAGCAAGACCGACACCTACCTGAACGATGCTCCGACGGGTAAGATCTTCGCCAACCGAGCGAAGGCCTACGACATCGTCCCGTACAAGGGCAGCCAGTACTTCGACATTCAGACCAAGATGGTCGACGCCCTGAATCGCGTCGATGCGACCCAGGAACAAACTCCTGACCAGGCTTGGAAGCAGTGGTTGGAAGACGTGAAGGCCCTAAGCTGACAGGCATCCCGTGAAGGACCCGGTCCCGGCCGAAACCCATCATCCATAGGCCGGGTCGGGTCCTTTCTTCTGAGCGCATCGCACTCAACGCAACCGGCATCTTCTGCAATCACAACGACGTGAACTAGGAGCAATCATGTCACGATCAACCAAGCAGCCGACCCCATGGCGCACCCGGCTAGGACAGTTTGAATGGAAGGCGTCTCCATACCTCTATATCGCCCCGTTCTTCCTGCTGTTCGCAGTGGTGGGCCTGTTCCCGCTGCTGTTCACCGTATATATCGCAACGCGCCAATACAACACCCTGACCGGCGATGGCGGCGTAGCCATCTGCGGCGCAACCTGCAATAGCGACGAGCCTAGCATCTGGGCCAACTTCAACTGGGTACTGCACCAGCAATCCTTCTGGGACGCGCTGCGCAATTCCTTCTCCATCTTCATCCTCAGCTCGGTTCCGCAAATCATTCTGGCGCTGTTCCTGGCGTGGATCCTCAACGCGAATCTCAAAGCGAAAACCTTCTGGCGCATGGGAGTGCTGTTGCCATACATCGTGGCACCGAGCGCGGCCGGCATCATCTTCTCGCAGATCTTCTCCGACAAGATGGGGGCCATCAACGTGCTACTGACCGATATCGGACTGAACCCCATCATGTGGCATGGCAACGCCTTCTGGTCGCATGTGGCCATCGCCACCATCGTGAACTTCCGCTGGACCGGCTATAACACGCTGATCTTCCTCGCCGCCATGCAGGCCATCCCGAACGACGTACTCGAGGCGGCCGTAGTCGATGGCGCCGGCAAATGGCGCACCTTCCGTTCGGTGGTATTGCCGATGCTGCGGCCCACATTGATCTTCGTGATCATCACCTCCACCATCGGCGGCCTGCAGATCTTCGACGAGCCACAGATGTTCCACAACGGCACTTCCGGGTACGGCGGACCGAACCGGCAGTACCTCACGCTCTCGCTGTACCTGTGGGATATGGGCTTCAACAAGGTCACGATCGGGCAGCCGAACCTAGGTCGCGCGGCGGCCGTGGCGTGGATCCTGTTCCTGATCATCGTGCTGTTGGCCGTGCTGAACTTCTGGCTGACGCAACGACTCGCCTCGGGCGGACAGCCGAAGATCGACAAAATCAAACTGGCCGAACTCAACGCACGGCAGGAAGCCGAATATGAGCTGGCGAAGCGATCGGGAGTCGCGGCCCGTCGTGCAGCCTCGGCAACGGCCGCTTCGACCGACGCCGCCGAAAGGAAGTGACCCAAGATGACCGATATCACCAACGAAGGCAACAAGCGCGATCTGGGCACTCCGGCACTTGAGCAGATGTACGGCAAGGGCGTGGCCCGTTCCGCAGCGAAACAACGCCGTCGTAAGACGTTGGAAGTGACCAGCGAAGGCCGCCGCGCGGGGTGGGGCACGTATGCGATTCTCGTCGTGACGATCCTGATTTTCGTGTTCCCGCTGTATGTGGCGCTTTCGATTGCGTCGCAAAGCAGCTCCAGCACGCAGTACGGCGTGCAGGCGCTGATTTTCGGCAGCGGACTGATCAAGAACATCTCGCGCGCATTCGGCGCCATGAAATTCTGGCAGGCGTTGAGCGGCACCCTGTTCGTGGCAATCGTCACGTCGGTATCGACGGTGTTCTTCTCCACGCTGGCAGGCTACTCATTTTCCAAACTGCGGTTCCGCGGCCGTGGCGTGCTGTTCACCATTGTGATCGGCACCATGACCATCCCACAGCAGCTGAGCATCGTACCGCTGTACATCATGGCCAACAAGGCCGGATTGTTCGGTTCGATCTGGGCCGTGATCATTCCGGGTCTGGTCAGTGCGTTCGGCGTGTTCTGGATGACGCAATACCTGCAGGACGCCCTGCCATACGAGCTGATCGAAGCGGCGCGCGTGGACGGCTGTTCCATGTTCCGCACTTTCATCTCCGTGGCGGTGCCCGCAGCCCGGCCGGCGGCCGCGATGCTGTTCCTGTTCACGTTCATCGCGCAGTGGACCAACTACTTCTGGCCCATGCTTATTCTCGGCCCGAACAAGAACAGCATGCTCACCGTTGCCGCGGCAACCCTGAAGGGCGCGTACTTCACCGACTACACCATCGTGATGGCCGGCGTGGTGCTCACCACCTTCCCGCTCATCCTTCTCTTCGCTGTCGCCGGCAAGCAACTGGTTTCCGGCATCATGGCCGGTGCGGTGAAGGGCTGATGCGGATTTGGCCTCCGCGGTCGGGCCATATACATGTACCCTTGTGACGAGGGTGCCGGCTACAGGGGTTGCGCTCGCTCTGGCGCAACCCCTGTTTCATGCGTGTTGATGCGTGTCACAGACATATGTTCTCCAGTTTCGTAGTGTTCAATAAGAAGTAGGTTTTTCTTAAGGGGCACGCGTCTGGAGGAGCACAATGGCGTTCGTCAAAGACATGATTCGCATGTGGCTGCGATCGTGGAAGCGATTCGTCTCGATCGCCATGATTACCCTGCTCGGCGTGGCCGTACTCACCGGCATCTACGCGGGATGTCGCGATGCGTTCCTCGCGTCGGACCGGTTCTTCGACGCCCAGGGCATGCATGATATTCAGGTGTTATCGACGGCTGGGCTGAGCGATGCCGATGTCACCGCGTTGCGACGGGTCACTGGCGTACGGAAGGTGCAGGCCGAGCGCTCGCAAAGCGTAACCATCGATGTGGGCGGCGACAAGTCCGTAACCATGCAGGAAATCGGCACGAACGGCATCGACCAGCCGTACCTGCAGGAAGGTCGCATGCCGACCAAATCCGGTGAGGTCGCAGTCACCAAGCAATTCATCAAGGATTCCGGCCATACGATCGGCGACCGCATCACCGTCACACCTGAAGCATCCCAAGTGTCCGATTCTGGAGAATCGGACAATCAGGCAGGTACATCCGGTTCCCAGATGTCCGATTCTGGAGAATCGGACACTTCAGCGGCGTCGGATGAACAGTCGCCGGAATTCCCGAAGGAGCTGCGAATCGTGGGCGTGGTGCTTGATCCTCAGAACCTGAGCAATCCTGACGGATATTCGGCCATGACCTCGTACCGTTCGACTGCGACGAGCGACTACACGTTTTTCGCACCATCCGATGGCGTGACCGGAACCATCTATACGTCGGTCACTCTGCTGGTCGACGGTGCGGCAGACGAAAGCACGTTCGACGAATCCTACGAAACCATCGTCGGCAAAGTCATGAACCGCATCAAAGGCAAAACGAAAACCAATCGTCAGAAAGCACGACGGCAGGAACTCATCGATGCGGGACAGAAGAAAATCGACGAAGCGCGAGACAAAGCCAATCGGCAATTCGCGGATGCGCAGAAACAGATAGACGAGAATCGCAATCAATTCAATCAACAGATCGATCAGATTGTGGCACAGCAAAGCGCAATGCTGGGCACAGGCGCGACCATGGACGAATCCACCCGTGAAACCATGCGTGAAACAGTGATCTCCAGCAGTCCGCAGCTCCAAGAAGCCAAGGCGCAGTTGGACGCGGCGCAATCGCAATTGGACGAGCAGAGGAACAGTGCCGAACAAACCTTCCAAGATAAGGAAGATGAGCTCGAAAGCAGCGTGCCGAACGTGCGCTGGTACGTGCAGGATCGTTCATCCCTCGGCGGATACAGTGCGCTCAAATCCGACCTGAGTTCGATCCGATCCATCGGCAACGCATTCCCGGTCGTGTTCCTACTGGTCGCGGTGATGATGAGCCTGACCGCCATGGCGCGCATGGTCGAAGAGGACCGTGGTCTTATCGGCACCTACATCGGCCTCGGCTATGGACGATTGCAGGTCGCCGCGCGCTACATGCTATTCGCACTGCTTGCCTGCCTGATTGGCGGCGGCCTTGGGCTGTTGCTTGGATTCCTTGGCATTCCAGCGTTTTTGCTGATTGTGATACAAGGCATGTATGTGTTGCCGGGCGTGCGATTCGAGTATGACTGGCTGTATGGATCGCTTGGTATCGCGCTGTTCGTGGTCGGCGTACTCGGTGCGACGATCTACGCGTGCGTCGAAGAGATGCGGCAGACGCCCGCCGGCTTGATGCGGCCGAAAGCCCCGCGCGCAGGTTCGCGCATTCTACTGGAGCGGATTACGCCGATTTGGAATCGTTTGGGATTCCTAAGCAAGGTTACTGCGCGCAATATCTTCCGTTTCAAGTCACGTCTGATCATGACGGTCGGAGGCGTTGCCGGATGCACGGCGTTGATCATATGCGGGCTTGCGATCAACGACACCGTGGCGGAACTCGGCGTCAAACAGTATCGCGATATCTACCGATACGATGTGATGGTCGTTGCGAACGATACCGATGCGGATGCGATGCGGGCGAAGTTGCGAGCGGACGGGCGTACGACTTCGACCATGGACATGCGTGTCGAATCCGGTGATCTGGCGAACGATGAGGGAAGCGAGAGCATCCAACTTGTGGTGGTGCCCGAGGAGCATCTGGATGAACTGGGTGAGATGGTTACGCTCAAGCCGGTCACGTCCGGATGGAATGGTGTGCGCAAGTTCTTCGGAATGTCCGATTCTGGAGAATCGGACAGTAAAGCAGTCGAAACCACGTTGCGAATGTCCGATTCTGGTGAATCGGACAAACAGGGTGGCGAATCCGAGGCACGGATGGCTGATTCTGGAGAATTGGACAGTCAGGACGTCAAAACCGGGGCGCAGTTGTCCGATTCTGGAGAATCGGACAAACGGAGCGGCTCGAAGGCGGTGTTGGGCGACAGTGGGGTGATCGTGTCGCAGTCGGCGGCCAACGCTCTGGGCGTTAAGGCCGGCGATACGGTGAATCTCACCAACGGCGATGGCGTTCAGGCCAAGGCCAAGGTGAGCGAGGTGACGCGTAACCTCATAGGTTCCGACATCTACGTGAGTGAGTCGTATTATGGCAAGCTGTTCGGTTCGGGGTCCGGAATGTCCGATTCACCAGAATCGGACAAATCGGATTCCGGCAGCTCCCTGACCTGGAACGCCGTATACGCCAAGCTCACCGGATTCGACGATGCGCAGATCGCATACGCCAACACCCTCGAAAAGGATGATTCGGTGATGAAGACGGTGTGCTGCGCGGACATGGCCGCCAGCTTCAAATTTGACCTCATGGGCGCGGTGGTCGCCTTGATCGTTGCGCTTGCGGGCGGGCTGGCGCTTGTGGTGCTATTCACGCTTGCCAATACGAATGTGTCGGAACGCGTGCGCGAGATGGCCACGTTAAAAGTGCTGGGATTCTTCGATCGTGAAGTGCATCGGTATGTGAATCGAGAGATGATGATTCTGACGGCCATGGGAGTGGTGATCGGTTTGCCGATAGGTCGATGGATCGGTGGTCTGCTCACGGCTGCGCTGAATATGCCGGCATTGTATTTCGAGGTGGAGGTCAAGCCGATGAGTTACGTGATTGCGGCGGCGGCGACCATGGCGTTTGCGCTGTTGGTGCAACTGTTCGTGAATCCGGTGCTTGACCGGATCGAACCGGTCAGTTCGTTGAAGTCGGTGGAGTAATACGACTCAGGGGAGTGTACCCCGCCATTTTCCTCCTTTCTCATGTGTGTCACGTGTTGTGTGGCTTGCGAAACCATTGAAGATAAGGGGGTGTATGGAGCGTGTGTTTGGCGTGATGCCGCAGGCTTCGGTTGGCGTGTCTTGACCGTTGTGCCCGAGTGTTGCGGGTTTCAGCCGCGTGACTCGTTTTTTCGTGGGATTTGCCCGCATTGATTCGTTCCGCTGCAAGCAAGGTGCGGGGCCGCGAATGTTGAGAGCGGCGAGAATATTATGCGGGGGTCGTGGGGAGGGTATCGGAACAAATCCCCCCGATACGATTCGGCCTATCGCAGTTATATGAGGGGGTCGCCATATGAAAATACTTTCGCTGGGGGGGGGGCTTCTTTTCTGCCCACATGCAATTTACAGGCGATCTTGCAGGGCTTGCGATGATGCCGGGCCGTACGATGACGCCCAAGCAGGGGCGGCAATGATGATCGACGGTAAGTTCACTGCCAAGGAACGCTCCTATCTGGCCAGTCTGCCCGCGGTCAAAAGCGTCAGTGCATCCCATATTCGCTATACCGACCAATTCCGTGTCGAATGCATGTGCCGTTACCGTGCGGGGGAGTCGCCTGCGGCTATCTTCCGTGAGGCAGGTCTTGATCCGAAACTTATCGGGTACAAGCGCGTGGAACGTTGCATCGCCAGATGGAAACGTCGGCAAGATAAGGAGGCGAAGTCCGGTAAGCGGACGAGCCCGTATGCGCTCGATGCCGATGATCTGCGGATATTGGAACACGGCAATCTTGCGCAATCGGAATGGGCCTCGTCGAATGCCGGCGATTCCGAGGAGGGGCTGTCGCAGCTGGCGAGGGCTCAGCTGGCCATCAATGAGCGTGATCTGCTGATTGCGCGGCAGGCGTTGCGCATCGACGAACTGGAGCGTGTACTGCGGCAGTTCGTCGAAAGGTAGCGGGATTGCCGAAATGCTGCAGTCAACGGCGTTCGGGCTGAATTTGGCGGGATCGGAGAGTCGCTAATGCGGGAGTCACGGTGCGAAGCAGTACGTGCTGAGGATTTGATGGAATCGGAAACGGCGGGAATGGGCTGGCGGCAGCCTGCGTTTGATGAGGCGATCGACGTTTCCGATGAGATGCGTGAACGCCGCAGGAATCGCCGTAGTATGCGCATGATGTATGCGATTGGTGCATTGCTGATCGTCGCCGCAATCTGCATTGGTGGGTTTCCGGCGGCATTGCAGTACCGTGCCGCAGTGGAGTTGTCGCGTACGTCGGCGCAATCCGCACGAACGATTGCGGGCTGGCCGTATCCGCAGGCGGATGATGCGTTCGCTGCCGCGAAGTCGTATAACGAACGTCTTGCGGCTTCGGGGCAACCGATTTTGGGTGAGGCGAAGGATCCGTTCGCTGCGGTTCAGGGCGGTTCGCGGGCCAACGAGACGGATGATGACGATGGCAGTGCGAGTTCCAAAGACGAGGAATATCAGGGATTGTTGGATTCCGGTGGCGGAGTGATGGGCACCATTCGCATTCCTAAGATTTCGGTGAATCTGCCAATCTACCACGGCACGTCGCAGTCGGCGCTGGCCTCCGGCGCAGGGCATCTGTACGGCAGCAGCCTACCGGTCGGTGGCAAGAACACGCATGCCGTGATCACCGGGCATCGCGGATTGGTGAACGCCACCATGTTCACGCGGCTCGACGAGATGCGCGTTGGCGACTACTTCTATCTTGACGTGATGGGTCATACGCTCGGCTATCAGGTGGACCGCATTTCCGTGATCGAACCGAACGATACGTCAAAGCTGAAGATCGTGCCCGGCGAGGATCGCGTGACGCTGATGACATGCACGCCATACGGCGTGAACACCCACCGTCTGCTGGTTTCCGCGGTACGCTCGTCGATTCCCGACGTGATTCCCGACGAATCGGACGCGGCGAAGGATGCGCGGTTGATTGCGATCGTGGCCGCTGTAATCACATTGCTGCTCGGATTGGTTCTGTTGTGGTTGCGCAGAAAGCCGTGGCATATCCGCAGACATGCGGCTTGGTGGCCGAAACGTGGCTGATCGACGTGCCGTAGGTTATTCGGCGGCTGTCTTGTGCTGACCGGGTCATGAGTGGATTGGTTTTCGGGCGGTCGATGGTGGGTGATCAGGTTGCTGGAAGGTAAATAAATCGGAGATTCGACGATGGAAGTTCGGGTACCGAAAACGATGGATTAATGCCATGCTGACGCGATTTATGAGGTGTGGCATCCCCCGACTTTCCCGCATTTAGGGTGTATGACGTCCTCTTTCTTTTCCTTTAGTTTTCAGGCTTGAAGCAGTGTCGAGCCGCGCACATGCCATGCGTGCGATGCCGGCATGAGAGGAAAGGCCTAGCGCCACAAGAAGGTGCTATGTAAGGGGACGAGGCATATGAGAGATGCACGTGAACACCAGGCAGGGTCAAAGGGGCGTTTTGCCAAGCGAATCATTGCCGTAATTGCGGCGGTGGCCATGCTCGGTGGCGTCGGCTACGCCACCGCCACCGCCGCCGTGGCGGAGGAGGAAGCCGGCACCTTGGCGACGGAGTCGTTTATGGGTACCACTGTTGGAAGTGAGTGGACCCTTCTCAATGATGCATGCTTGACGGCTGGCGGAGATCTGGGATGCGAGGCCAAAGGGAAAGCCAATGGTGATCGTGGAATCTACGGTCAATCGAATGGTTTGCTCCAGCTGACAGGAGATGAGAACAGTACCACCGGTGGTGCGGTGTTTAACCACCAGCTTGATACTTCTCTCGGCTTGGACGTCACCTTCTACCAATATCAGACTAAAGGCTCGAAAGCTGATGGTATAGGTTTCTTCTTGGCTGACGGCAATCAGAATCTGACGACAACCGGCGCTAGCGGCGCAGGTCTGGGATACGCCAATACCCGTGGAGACGGTAATCCTCACGATGGCCTCTCTGAGGGCGTGCTCGGTCTTGGATTGGATGTTTACGGTAATTTCGCAAATGATCGGCATTGGGTGGGCGGATCGGATTGTACGAAATATCTATCTGATCAAACTCCGAATAGCGTCGTTCTGCGTGGTGCAGGTAATGGCTCTACGGGCTACTGCAAAGTGACGGATGCAGTAACGTATAACGGACTTACGACGACCGAGGCGCCGCTGGTCGGCAATAGCTATAAGGAAGGGACTGATGGCGTTAAAGTTCGGATCATCATCTCTCCTCAGCAAACGAAGGATGATGGTACCGTGACGGAATACTCCAAGGTTACCGTCATCGTCGGCGATACAACGATTTATGACAAAGTTGAGTTGAACTACGCTCTGCCAGCCACCGTTAAGATGGGTTTCTCTGCAGCTACCGGTGCTTCTAAGCAACCGCACTATATTCGCGGTGTCCAAGTAAAGACCGTAAAAGCGAGCAGCGGCATCATGCTCAGCAAGTACCATAATACGAAGAGCGAGCAGTACAAGGCCGCATATGCCGAGGGTGACAAGGTCCCATACTCCTTCCTCATTACGAATAGCGGCACGCAGAATCTGAGCAATGTGACTTTGACGGATGCCAATGCCGATGAGGGCTCCTTGACCTGTACGCCTTCTCTGCCGGCAGCGACTTTGGCACCTACAGCGACCATTCAATGCACTGCGACCCATACATTGACGGAAGCAGAAGCTGCTCAAGGTTCGTTCACGAACGAAGCTTCTGCAAGTGGTGTCGCCAGTGGCTCCACACTGACTGCGAAGGATTCGGCAACAGTTCCCACGATTAAGCCACTTGCGGACCCCGATCACACGAAGTGGATAGTCAAAGACGCCTCTTCCGAGGGCGACGGTGATCAATACACGTTGAATCTCAACGTGACCGGGAACAACTCCGAAACCCCAATCGTTTCCGCTACACCGGCTGATGTCATTCTGGTAATGGATAAATCCGGCAGTATGAAGGGTGAGCGGGATAAAAATTCGCAGGCTGCCGCAAAGGCACTCGCTGAAAAGTTGCTGACTACGGCGAATTCTGAGCTTGATTCGAGCCTGCAGGCTCAGATGGCTGTGGTCACCTTCAGTGACAAGGCTACGGCACAACTAGGCGAGAAGTTTACTACTTCAGCTAATGACATTGCGTCCGCCATCAAAGGCACCCCTGATGGTGGCACCAACTGGGAAGATGCCTTAAGGGAAGCCAATAGTCTTTCTTCCGGTCGTGCAGGAGTGAAGAAGTACATCATCTTCCTGTCTGATGGTGACCCGACCTTTCGCATAACTTCGTATGGAGGATGCTTCCATCATTACAATCAGTATGAGTCAAAATATACAACGCAAGAAGCGTGTGAGGCTGCTTCAACGCGGTGGGATACCTATAGCTGGAAGATAAATCCGGATAGTGAACGTACTGACGGCGTATATGGTCAGGGTGGTTCGGATGACTATGAATTTAACTATAAGGCTGCTTTAGCTGAGGCAAACAAGCGCGGCGAAGCGGCACTATATGTGGTGAAGACCTCGAAAGACGCTAAGAAGATGACTAATCTTGCGTCTGACGCCAAGGCCGTCACGGGTAAGGAGCTTGATGGCACTACTGCCGCAAATCTGACAAACGCATTCGAGCAGATTTACTCCAGCATCACCTCAACATCAAAGGTCAAGGTCTACTCCATCACGGATACATTGACGCAATGGGTCGATCCGGTTGATTTAACTGAGGGAGATGTCACTGACCAAGTGACGGTGACTGCACCTCAAGGCAAGGCCGTACCTAGCTATACAGCTACGTATGTTGAATCAACTAAGACCTTGACGGTAAATTTCACTAACGGTGTTGAAGCTGGAGCGGCTGATACGTATGTGGTGTCATTCAAAGTCAAGCCAAGCGCACAAGCGTATGCGGATTATGCGAATAAACAAACATATCCGAATGTCGCTGATGATGGTACCAGTGATAAGTCGGAGACTGTCACCAACAAAGAAGGTAAACATGTTGGTTACTATTCCAATACGGATGCAAGCCTGACCTATTGTATCGTCACTAAAGTCGGGGATCAGGAATCTACTTGTACGCAAAAGACCGTTGACTATGGCAAGCCAGTCGTAAATGTCAAGCTTGGCAAGATCAACATCACCAAGCGGTGGTCGGACGGTAACGACAAGCATACTAGCGATTCCGTGACGGTCCAGCTTCAACGTACGGCAACCGGTGTTGAAGATGCAACGGCTGAGAACGTTGGAAACGCATTGACTCTCAACGCGGAAAATAAGTGGACCACTGAGGTTGACAACCTGCAACCGGGCTACACGTATTCCGTGATGGAAACCTCGGGCGACGATCGTTATGACGTCACTGTCACTTATAGCGACGGCCAGGATTTGACCAAGAATATGGTGTGGTCCTCCGGCGCTGATGCGGGAACGCTGAATGCGACCGTCACCAACACGTTGAAGAACGTCAAGTTGGAGAACCTCGTTTCAGTGAAGAAGAATCTGGTTGGGCGCGCATGGACGTCATCCGATGAGTTCGTCTTCACGTTGGAAACAACGGACGGGACGCCTTTGCCGGATGCATGCAAAAACCAGCAATCATGTGAGGTGTCGGTGAAATCCGATGCCGATAGCCATACTGCGGCGTTCGGCAACATCACCTACGACGCGGGCGAAGCTGACTACACGTACTATGTGACGGAAAACGAAGGCTCTGCCTCCGCAATGCACTATTCGAAGGCGAAGTATGAAGTCGTGGTGACCGTTGCAAAGAGCGCTGATAGCGAGTGGGAAGCTTCCGTATCATCCGTGAAGAAGGTGTCTGACGATAACGGTAACTCGGCTTCCGAGGATCAGAGTGGTGCTGAGCCTGTCACCTTCCCCAACCGCTACATCGCGGTGGCTTCGTTGCCGCTGACCGGTGGCACGACGGATCGTCAGTGGCTGATGATCGGTGGTGGAATCGCCGGAATGGCGATGCTGATGATTGGCGTGGCGGGAATCTGGCGCGGCAGGAAGCGTCTCGTCTGAGATGTCATACGGCTGGGCCGCTCGCCAACATTCCGGGCGGCCCGGCAATCATCAATCAGGATTTGCGGATCGCGGGAGCAAGTCAAGTTTCCGCCTCCCGCGATTGCAGAAAACAGTAGTTAAAACATAAGGAAGAGGGAATTCTCATGAAGTTGAGGAAACTTTTCGCCGGCATCGCCGCCGCGGCGACGCTGCTGGGTGGCATGGCCCTAGGCGCTACCAGTGCTCAGGCGGTACGTCTCGCGGATGCGACGTTTACTTTCACGGCTGAAACCGCCGAGCAGCTGACACACGCCAACCTGACGGCGTACAGGATCGGTGATTACTATCAATTATCTGCGGGCTGCTACGGCGTCATCACGAATGATGCCAATAAGAATGCGGTTGACTCCGCTTTGGCGAGTGCTCTCGGCGCAGACGCGGTAAAGACGGATCAGGATAATCTGGCTGCCGCCTTGAGCATCGGTGCTTTGGACATTTCCGCCACTCGCCCGTGGACCACGACCGCTGACGGTGCGGCCAGTGCCACTCGTGCATTTGCCAATACGCTTGAGTCTGAAGGTAAGTTGACGAGTGGCCAACAGGTCACGCTTACCACTCCGACCGGTTCCGACGAGAACGGCTGGTCCGCCACCGTGGACCTTTTCCCAGGTATCTACGTGTTCGTGGATAATTCGACTGAGGGAGCCGTCACCAAGGCCGTTCCGATGATCGTTGCTTCCGGTACCGTCGATGCGGAGAAGAAGCAGTTGGTCGATCCGAATCATGGCGATAACACCGTCAACATGAAGAACACCAAGAATACTGAGAAGAACAAGACTGTCGACAAGGCTTACGCCGCTATTGGTGACACTCTGACCTACACCTTGACCGGTACCGTTGCCAACCCGGCTCCGGCTGCCTTCGCATTCACCGATACCCCGGGCGTTGGCCTGACCGTCAAGGCTGGAACCTACAAGTTCTACACGGTCGGAGCCGATGGAGACATCGAGGATCCATCCACCGATTTCACTTTCCCTAAAGCGGATGTGACCGGCGATGGTGAGACTTCCTTCGATATCACCGTGAACGATCCGTCCAAGTACGCTGGTCAGACCATCAAGGTCGTGTTCCAGGCTCTGGTGAATGACGAAGCCGTTGTTGAAGATGGTGTTGTGAACGATCTCGACAACTATGGCACCCCTATTGAGGTCACCACCAAGTTCGTCGGCTTCGACTTCAAGAAGATTGATTCCGACAACAAGGGCATCGAAGGTGCCGAATTCCAGATTCTGGATGGAGGCGTCGCGCTGTACTTCGTCAAGCAGGATGACGGCTCCTACAAAAAGGCCGCTTCCAAGAACACCGAAGGCGCCACCGAGACCCTCGTGTCTGCCGCGGGTGGCACCGTGAAGGTTACCGGTCTTGACGCAACGAAGGCCTACACCGTGAGCGAAACCAAGGTCGCCGCCGGACAGTATCTGGACCTCAAGCCGTCGTTCACCGTCAACTTCAACAATGATCACGAGGCTGTTCTGAGCAGGACCATCGATCCGTGGGGCCTGGTCAACACCGCCGACAAGACCGTGAAGAACGTGAAGTCCGTCGATCAGCTGCCGCTCACCGGTGCTGCCGGAACCATCCTGTTCACCGTCATGGCCCTGCTGCTGGCCGGTGCCGGCGCGACAGTGGTGCTCAAGGCTCGTTCCAAGAACGCCAAGGCCTGATTCTCATCAGACTGAATCGACAGGCTGAGCCCTCGAAGGGTGACCGCGAGAACATCATCGCGGTCACCCTTCGTTTGTTGGGGTAAGAAGGGTTTTGATATGCGAAAGCCCCTCATGGGCGGCGTTCTTTTTCGGGGGTTATGAAGTGTGATTTACGGAGGCTTGGGTCGGCGAAATGGTGAGGGTATGCGGAAGGAAGGTTTTACGGGGGTTGACGGGGAGGGGAGGAAAACGAGGGTATTGCGCGGAAAGCGAGCCATACAATCGCTAGCGAATTCACCAAGCAGATATGTGAAGGGCAATGCAGCGAGAAAGGCGGAACGACGATGGCACGGGGCGGCGGATCGTTCAGTAGCGAGGAAATCCAACTATTGCGAGGATTGCCGGCGGTCGCCAACGTCACGCAGGATCGCATCACCTACTCCGATACCTTCAAACAGGTATGCACCATTCGTTACCTGGCGGGGGAGTCACCGACCAAAATCTTTCGAGAAGCGGGCCTGCCGCCGGACCTCGTCGGCTACAAGCGCATCGAACGTAGCGTGGCGCGCTGGAAAGCGGCCGCCATCAAATCCGTGAACGGCAGCGACAGCATGAGCGATGGTGAAATCATCGCTCAGCTCGTTGATCGGTACAGGCGTGCGCTGGTAACACGGAAGAATCTTGACAGCATCGCGGAGAACATCATCGGCATGGAATCCGATGCGAGCGTGGCCGCCACCAATGCCGAAGTTTCTTTGAAAGCCATGCAGCCATCCAGTCCGCAGACCGCCGATACGGGGACGGACGCGATCGATGCCGAGACGGCCAGCATCATCATCAAACAGCAAGCCAGGCGCATCGACGAATTGGAGAGAGCCAATGAAGCGCTCCGCGAACAGGCTGCGCACGTCGCCTAAATTCGCGAGTGTACGCGGGTGCAGTCGGTGGAATGCGTGACGGAACCCGAAACGCATGAATCTCACGCCCCGAGCGAACCAGGCATGCGATAAGTAAGCAGTGGGCAGAATTCGGCAGCCCGCCTAATTGCGGGACGGATGTGCGATGCGCGGGGTAGGGTGGAAATCATTATGACTTACGAGAATCCGAACTCCGCCGGCCAGGGCGGTATGCAATCCGAAACCTCGCCTGCCGACATGCGAGCCGCCCAGGCCGCGACGCCGGCAACCGCCGAACCCGTCGAGTCGCTCGATAAAGGCAACGAGATGGCCCGAGGCCTCAACAATCGCCATGTGCAGTTCATCGCCATCGGCGGCACCATCGGCACAGGGCTGTTCCTCGGTTCCGGCAAGTCGATCGCACTGACCGGTCCGAGCATCATCTTCGTGTACATCGGCGTCGGCCTGATCATGTTCCTGCTGATGCGCGCCATCGGCGAAATGATGTACCGCGACCCCAGCCAACACACCTTCATCAACTTCATCACCCGCTATCTCGGCCGCGGATGGGGCAAATTCGCCGGCTGGACGTACTGGATCGTGCTCATCCTGACCGGCATGACCGAAATCACAGCCGTCAGCACGTATTTCGTCACGTTCTTCGGCATGTTCGACATCAATCTCAAAGCATGGAAATGGCTGATCGAACTGTGCTTCCTCGTGGCGCTCACATGCGTCAACCTGATTGCCGTGAAAGTGTTCGGCGAAGCGGAATTCTGGTTCTCCATGATCAAGATCACGCTGATTGTGGGCCTGATCGCCACCGCCGTGGTGATGCTCGTCATCGGCTTCCACTACCCGGCCACGCACATCGAGGGCGTTGACGGCACCATTGCGGGCGCGACGGTGAGTCTGCGCAATCTGGTCAACGGCTTCCAGATCGCGCCAAACGGTTGGATGAGCTTCTTCATGAGCTTCCAAATGGTGTTCTTCGCCTACCTGCTCATCGAATTCGTGGGCGTTACGGTGTCGGAAACGCAGAATCCGCGCAAGGTGCTGCCGAAAGCCGTGAACGAAATCATCATGCGCATTCTGATCTTCTACGTGGGCGCGTTGGTGGCCATCATGTGCATTGTGCCGTGGCGTAATTTCCATCAGAACGCCGACGGCTCGTTCGGTTCGCCGTTCATCATGGTGTTCAAGTATGCCGGCCTTGACTGGGCTGCTGCGCTCGTGTTCTTCGTGGTGATTACCGCGGCTGCCTCGTCGTTGAATTCGCTGCTGTATTCGGCCGGTCGTCACCTGTATCAGCTGGCGCAGGATTCCGACTCGCCTGCGATGTCGCGCTTGGCGGAAGTGTCGGACCGCAAGGTGCCAGCGAAGGCGATCGTGGTGTCCGGCTGTATGATCCTGCTGTCACCGATCATCAACGCGCTGCCCGGCATCTCCAGCGCATTCGTGCTGTTCTCATCGGCCGCCAGCGCCGTGGTGATCTTCATCTACGTGCTGACGATGTTCGCGCACCGCGGCTACCGGAAGAGCGCCGACTTTCTTGCCGACGGCTTCCTGATGCCGGCTTGGAAGGTGACGGATTGGATTGCGATCGCGTTCTTCGTGTTCGTATACGGCACGTTGTTCCTGTCGGCCGACACCATCGGCTCCGCGATTGCCGGTGTGGTCTGGTTGGTGGCGTTCGGCGGCTACTGTCTGTTGCATGAACGCTACCAGAACCGTGATCTGAAGGACTCGTTGCGTAAGTGAAGATGCGGTGGGCGGAAACTGGCTGAAATGCACGGAAACTGGCCTAAATGCACGGAAACCGGCTGATTTTCCACACTATATGCTGGGAATCAGCCGGTTTTTGCTAGATATATGGGGCTATGCGACGGTTATATGACGGTTATGCGCGTCAGCCGATATAGTCGGCTTCGTTCGTCGGGCTGGACGGCACGGCGTGGTCTTCCGTAACCTTGCCCAAGCCGGACAGATATGCTTCACGGCCGGCTTCAATCGCCTTCTTGAAGGCGCGGGCCATCAGCGGAATGTTGCCGGCGGAGGCGATCGCAGTGTACGCCATCACCGCGTCGGCGCCCATTTCCATGGCTTCCGCGGCCTGACTCGGCCGGCCGATGCCGGCGTCGATAATCACCGGAACATTGGCATTCCTGATGATCACTTCGATGAAGTCGCGTGCACGTAGGCCCTTGTTCGAGCCGATCATCGCGCCGAGCGGCATCACACAGGCGGCACCGGCATCTTCGAGGCGTTTGGCTGCGATCGGATCGGGGAACATGTACGGCATGACCACGAAACCTTCCTTGGCGAGCATCGCCGTGGCCTTGATGGTCTCCTCGTTATCGGGCAGCAGATACTTCGCCTCGTGCTCGATCTCCACCTTCACGAAGTCCGTCTGGCACACCTCGCGCGCCAAGCGGGCGATGCGTACCGCCTCCTCGGCATTGCGTGCGCCCGACGTGTTCGGCAGCATGGTGATCCCTTTGGGAATGTAGTCGAGCAGGTTGTTTTCGGTGGTACGGCAACGGCGCAACGCCATGGTGACGATCTGTGTGCCGGCGTTCTCGATCGTGGCCTTGATGAGGTTCAGATCGTAACGGCCGGAGCCGAGAATGAATCGGCTGGTGAACTCATGTCCGCCGAGAATCAGGGGGTCTGCGCTGCCGGTGGCGATTTCGTCGTATGCGTGCGCATCCGGTTCCGGCAGAATCGCGGTATTCGTGGTGGTGCCGACCAGCTCGTCGAGCGTGGCGTTCGGCGCGGTCGCAAAATCCTTTTCGGCTGTGGTTACGGTGTTTTCGGTACTCATCGTCGGGTCCTTTCGGTTGATTGAGTTTGCTTAGGCGTCTTCTTCGCCGAGAATCAGGCGGGTGATCATGTTCGCTTCATGGCAGGCGACCACGCCCACGCGCGGGGCCATCAGGCCGGCGCCCGGCACTGGGGCGGTTTCGCCGTCGCCGCAGAAATAGAAATTTTTTGAGACGCGTCGTGTGCTCACCAGATTGGAACTGCGGAATCCGGCCATGCCGGAGGCGCTCACGAGCTTCTTGTTTGGCAGGTTCTCCAGTACCGCGTTGACCAGCATGGTTTTGTTCTCCGGCACGTCGAATGCCTCGCAGATGATGTCTTCGTGTTCGAAGAGCGTCGGCACGTTCTCATCGGTCACCTTGACGGTGTCGACGGTGATGTCGATGAACGGATTGATTTGGCGCAGATTGCTACGCAGCGCCTCAGTTTTGTACTGGCCGAGATCCTTGAGGAAATACTGCTGGCGATTGAGATTCGTCATGTCTACGCGGTCGAAGTCAATCAGATGCAGATGGCCGACGCCGATGCGGGTGAGCGCCACGGCGATCGTCGAGCCGAGGCCGCCGCAACCGCAGATGACCACGCGTGCGGCATCCAGTTTATCTTGGGTGGCCGCGGTATGGCGGTCGAGTAGAGCGGCGCGGATCTCCTCGCGACTTACGAGCGTTGCCGGATCGGGGAGGCTGTTGAATGCGGTTTGGCGTGCTTCGATTTGCTCGGGGGTTGCGGATGGTTCAAAGGTCATGGTCGTGTCTTGTTTCCGTTCGTTTGCGTGTTATTGGGTGCGGGCGTGCGCGGCCCGACATGTACCGTGTCCGCCGCATACAGGCGGCTTCTGTGGAACGTTCGCGGCGGTCCCGGTTCTCCGGTGTGATTGGCCGAGCCTCACGTTTGACTCAGGTGTGCCTGTTCGCGACTCGCTTGGTGTGGGTTCAGCCGCCCTGTACGAAGGTGACGATTTCCAAGGTGTCGGTGCCTTTGAGCTGGGTCTGTGCACGCAGTGCGCGCGGCACGATTTCGCCATTGAGTTCGACGGCCACACGTTCGGCACGCAGTCCGCGTTGCTCAATCAGTTCGGCCACGGTGATCGGCGTGGCGATGTGCTCTTCCTTGCCATTGATGATCATGTTCGATCCCTTCTGTTGTGCGGTTCGGAACCGTTGGCATGCAACGGAATCCACCGCTGTGCCGCAACCTTGCCATTCGCGTGGATGTCCGATTCTGGTGAATCGGACACTCGTGGCGCCCGTAGATTGTCCGGAATGTCTGATTCTGACGAATCGGACATCCACGAAACCTGCAGGCTGTATTGGCGGGCGGCGCGTTGATGGGATTCCGTACCGAGGTTCCGATACGAAAAAAGGGTCTCCGAAGGAACCGTACCCTGTGAGGTGGTGCGCCCCTCCGTGACCCTGATTCACGCGATATTTGGTTATCGCGAACGGAAGATTGAGATGCGCCTTGCAGCGCGAACAACCCGTCTCCTTACGGCGGCATTACCCGCATCAAGTCCTCGGTCGAAGTCTTGCGACTCCCTCTCAGCCTTTCGGCTCCCGTTCGGTTGTGCCCCTATCTTCCCTCAGCCGCCCGACAAGATCGTCGGAATCAGGTGATGGATTGGCTCACTGCCTGAAGATTCGCCTCTGAGTTGCGAGAGTCGGCCTGTTGCTCGACGGTGACGGCCTCGAGCCCGTGTGTTTGGGGCTGCAAACCGCGAGAATCGCCCCGTTCCTCAACGGTAAGAGCCGTTCCCAGACCGATTTGAGGCTGCCGTCGTTGGGCAACAGGCTGATTCTCGCAGTCCAGAACCCGAGCCACACGGACTTAAGGACGCCACCGTCGAGCAACAGGCCGATTCTCGCAGCGTATGCCCCATGACTGCTGCCCTAAGGATTCCCGAGCCAGTCGGTGGGTATGTGAGAATGAAATCAGGGTACGAGAAGGAGATGGCGTTGAAGGATTCAGCAACGGACGCAGTGCCAGGTGCAGTGATGGGCGAACTGGCAGGATTTACGATTCCTCGGCTTGGCATGGGAACGATGGCGCTGGCGATCGAGGGCCGGCCGGATCGTGACACGGCAATCCGCGCGATTCATGCCGGTCTGAATGCCGGCGTGCGATATCTGGATACCGCATGGTCGTACTATCTGCCGAGCCGGCCCGGTACCGGAACACCGGAGGATCTGGGCTATGGCGAGAAACTGGTGCGTGATGCGTTGGCGACCTGGGATGGTCCGCGCGATGAGGTGCTTGTCGCCACGAAGACCGGTTACCGTCGCACGATGGAGCCTTCCGTGCGAGTGTCCGATTCACCAGAATCGGACACTGACGATTCGGCTGCCTCGCGTACATATTCCGCGGCACGCGATGACGATTCCGTAGCACCTGCTATGCGGTCCGACCGATCTGCGGAACGTCAGCATCTGCAGGCCGTTGGCAGTCGATACGGTTGGATGGCGGATTCGCGGCCCGAAACGATGATTCGCGATGCGAAGGAGTCGGCCATGCGCCTCGGTGTGGAGGCGCTCGATTTGCTGTATTCGCATGGTCCGGATCCCGCGGTGGATTATGCGGATCAGATCGGTGCGCTCAAGCGACTGCTTGACGAGGGGGTGATTAGGAACGCCGGCATTTCGCGCGTGAACAACGAGCAGATTGACCTCGCCCGTGAGATTTTGGGAGATGGCTTGGTTGCCGTGCAGAATCAGTTCTCACCGTCATACCCCGACCCCGAACATACGCTGGAACACTGTGAAAAGCTAGGTCTTGCATTCGTCTGCTGGTCGCCATTGGGGGGATTCCTCGATGCGTTCGACCAACGCGCGTACGATGCGTTCCGCGTGATTGCCGATAAGCGTGGATGCTCCTACCAGCGTGTGGTATTGGCTTGGGAGTTGAGTCGCTACGACCGGCTGTTCACCATCCCGAGTGCCCGCAATCCGCATGAGATTCAGGATTCGTTCGCCGCTACCGAACTTACGCTTGCCGATGAGGAGCTTGGATTCCTGAATAGCTAGTCTCCAACGGACCGCGCGCTGTCACCTTACGTGGGGAGATGCAACGGTTCGCGGTGAGCGAGGTCAGATTGCGCTGTGTGCGGCACGCGTAGCGTGATCAGGAGATAAACAGTTTGCAGTATAAGATAAAATATCGGTTGATCATACGGGAAGGAGGGTACGCGTGGGCTATGAACAGGAAGCGTTCCGCAAGTTGATGTCGAATATCTGGGGCAAGAAATCCCGGATGCAGGAGGAGATGTCAAAAGGCGCGAAAGGTGAGCCGTTCATCGTGCAGGAGCTCTCGCGGAAAGGTCCGCAGACGCCGACGCAGCTGGCCGCGGCGATGCGTGCCACTACCGGCAGGGTCTCCACGTTGCTGTCCGCGTTGGAAAAGAAGGGGCAGATTACGCGCGAAATCGACCCGAATGATCGCAGAATCGTGCATGTGAGTCTTACCGAAGCAGGCGAACGGCGTGCCGAAAAGCAGCGTGAGGACATGCGGGAGACGGTCTGCTGGATCTTTTCGCAGATGGGTGAACGGCGCACCCGTGAGTTCGTGGACCTCGCCGTCGAATTTACCACCTACATGTCCTTGTGCATGCCGGGCAAGTCACGTCCCACTCCGGAGCAGGTCAGGCAGGCCTTCGGCTCGACAGGTGGCTCCGACGGCGCAGCAAGCTGACGGCGTGCGCGGGCTATCCTGGCGCGGGGCAATCCGTGGCGATGCCGTGGAGCCGTTGTGGCAATACCGTGGCGGGTGTCGTTCTGTTTCGGTGTGCGCAATGTCGTGTCCGGTCGAGCAATCGCATCCAGTCAGCCCTGCGGCCGCGGGCGGCAGTGTGTGCCCATCGTTCGCGGATGCGTCGCAACCAACAGCGGCAAACCATGCAATCGCAAATCGCTCTCAGGGAATACACAGAAACGGGCGTAATATCTTACACTGTAAGTAATTAACATCGTAAAGTAATCACCACAGAGAAGGAACCGAGCATGCTTCGCATCATGCGATACCTCTCCAAAGCGGAGATAGGCCAGATGCTCATAGCGTTGGTCAGCATCATCGGTCAGATCTGGCTTGATCTGACCCTGCCGGACTACATGTCCAACATCACCGAACTCGTTGAAACTCCGGGCAGCAGCATGTCCGACATCTGGGTGGCCGGCGGCAAAATGCTCGCCATCTCACTGGGATCCGCGGCCTGCGCCGTCGTGACCGGCTACATCGCCGCACGCGTGGGCGCCTCATTCAGCCAAAGGCTACGCTCGCTGGAGTTCAACAAGGTCGAAAGCTTCGGACCGGCGGAAATGAACCGCTTCTCCACCGCGTCGCTCATCACCCGCTCCACGAACGACATTACGCAGATCCAGATGTTCATCACCATGGGCCTGATGATGATCGTCAAGTCGCCGATCATGGCCGTGTGGGCCGTATGCAAGATTGCGGGCGACGGATTCGAATGGACGCTCGCCACTGGCATCGCCGTGGCGGTACTGCTGGTCGCGATCGGCATTCTGATGGCGCTGGTCATGCCGAAATTCAAGTCCATGCAGCGTCTGACGGACAACATCAACCTGGTGGCGCGCGAAAACCTGACCGGCCTGCGCGTGGTGCGCGCCTACAACGCCGAAGACTATCAGGAATCGAAATTCACGCAGGCCAACAAGGAACTGACCGAAACCCAGCTGTTCACCAACCGTGCCATGGCGGTCATGATGCCGCTGATGAACACCATCATGAACGGCCTGATGCTCGCCGTCTACTGGATCGGCGCATACCTGATCGAAGCGGCCGACGCCACCGACAAACTCACCACCTTCGCGAACATGGTGGTGTTCTCCAGCTATTCCGTGCAGGTGATCATGAGCTTCCTGCTGATGAGCATGGTATTCGTGCTGTGGCCGCGCGCCGACGTATCCGCACAGCGCGTGCTTGAAGTGATCGACACCGAGCCGATGGTCGTAGATGGAAGCCGGACTGCGGGAAAGTCCGGCATGGAAGGCGACATCGAATTCCGCAACGTGAGCTTCACCTACCCGGATTCGCGCGAGGCCATGCTGGAAGGCATCAGCTTCAAAGCCGCAAAAGGTCAGACGGTCGCGTTCATCGGCTCGACCGGCTCCGGCAAATCGTCGCTGATCAATCTGGTGCCGCGCTTCTACGACGCCACCCAGGGCGAAGTGCTCGTCGACGGCGTGAACGTGCGCGACTACACGCTCAAGGCATTGCGCGACAAGATCGGCTACGTGCCGCAACAGGCGTTCCTGTTCAAGGGCACCATCGCCGGCAATGTGGCATACGGCGACACCGAACTGCGCGAACGGGACGTGAAGGACGCCTGCGATGTCGCGCAGGCCACGGAATTCATCGACAAGAAGGAACATGGCTACGAATCCGACATTTCGCAAGGCGGCGCCAACGTGTCCGGCGGGCAGAAGCAACGACTGTCAATCGCAAGGGCCGTGTATCGGCATCCGGAAATCCTCATCTTCGACGACTCCTTCTCCGCACTTGACTTCAAAACGGACCGTGCCGTACGCGACGCGCTCGCGAAGGAGGCCAAGGATTCCACGAAACTGATCGTCGCGCAGCGCATCGGCACCATCATGGATGCCGACCGCATCGTCGTGCTCGACGAAGGCAGGGTGGTCGGACAGGGCACGCACCGTGAACTGCTCGAGACCTGCGATGTGTATCGGCAGATCGCGCAATCGCAGTTGAGCGAAGACGAACTGAAGGGAGGCCGCTGACATGCCTAGGGGACCAATGGGACGTGGACCTGCTGAAAAACCGAAGGATTTCGGCGGTGTGATGAAGAAACTCATACGTTTCTGCCGCCGCTACATTCCCGTGATCATCATCGCGCTGGTGCTTGGTGCAGCCGGAACCGTATGCCAGATCATCGGGCCCGACAAACTCAAGGACATGACCAACGAGATCACCAAGGGCCTGCCGGCCATCGTGCACGGCAAGCCGGTGATGAACTCGATCGACTTCACCGCGGTCGGCCGTATCGCATGGCTGCTGGTGGCGTTGTATGTCGGCTATGCGGTGCTGTGCTATCTGCAAAGCTGGCTGATGGCAAGCGTGACGCAACGCACCGCGCAACAGCTGCGCGAGGAGATCGGCCGGAAGATCAATCGCCTGCCGCTCAAATATTTCGACAAGGTCAGCTACGGCGATGTGCTGAGCCGCATTACCAACGATGTGGACGCGATCGGGCAGACGCTCGGCCAGTCGCTGGGCTCGCTGATTACGTCGGTCACGCTGTTCTTCGGTGCGCTGATCATGATGTTCTACAACAACGTGATCCTAACGTTGTGCGCCATCGGCTCCGCACTGCTCGGCCTGATCGCAATGGGCGGCATCATGAAGGCCTCGCAACAATACTTCGCGCGCCAGCAGGCGGCCCTCGGCGACGTGAACGGCCATGTTGAGGAGATGTATACCGGGCATACCGTGGTCAAGGCGTACTGTGGCGAGGCCGATTCCATCAGCCGTTTCGAACGCTACAACCAGGACCTGTATGTGTCTGGCTGGAAGAGCCAGTTCCTGTCCGGCCTGATGATGCCGCTGATGAATTTCATCGGTAATTTCGGCTATGTGGTCGTATGCGTGGTCGGGGCGGTGCTTGCGATGGATGGCAAGATCGAGTTCGGCGTGATCGTGGCGTTCATGATGTATATCCGCCTGTTCACGCAGCCGCTGTCGCAGTTCGCGCAGGCCTTCCAGAACCTGCAACGCTGCGCCGCCGCATCCGAGCGCGTGTTCGGCTTCTTGGAGGAGCCGGAGTTGGCCGACGAATCCGATAAACGGCCGTTGCTCGGCGTCGATGCGGACGGCAGGCCGCAACCGGTGCGTGGCGACGTGGAATTCAGCCACGTACGCTTCGGCTACGAATCCGACAAGACGATCATCCACGACTTCTCCGCTTCGGTGAAGTCCGGTCAGAAGGTCGCCATCGTCGGCCCGACCGGTGCCGGCAAAACCACGATGGTGAACCTGCTCATGCGCTTCTACGAGATTTCCGGCGGCACGATTTCGATTGACGGCGTCGATACCAAATCGGTGCCGCGCTGGAACGTGCACGATCAGTTCTCGATGGTGCTGCAGGATACGTGGGTGTTCCGTGGAACGGTGCGTGAAAACATCGCATATTCCAAGAAGGGCGTGACTGACGAGCAGATCGTCGCCGCATGCAAGGCCGTTGGGTTGCACCACTACATCATGTCGCTACCGGATGGCTATGACACGATTCTCGATGACAAGGCGTCGCTGTCGCAGGGTCAGAAGCAGTTGCTGACGATTGCGCGCGCGATGGTGGAGGATGCGCCGATCCTGATTCTGGACGAGGCGACCTCTTCCGTCGATACGCGTACCGAAGAACTGATTCAGAAGGCGATGGACGCGCTGACGGTGGGGCGTACGAGTTTCGTGATCGCGCATCGCCTGTCGACGATCCGTGACGCCGACATGATTCTGGTGATGGACGGCGGCGATATCGTGGAGCGCGGTACGCACGAGGAGCTGCTTGCGAAGGGTGGTTTCTACGCCGATATCTACAACAGCCAGTTCACGCTGGCTGGCTGAGTAGTTGTTCGGCCCGTTGATGGGCCGACGGGCCGAACAATCCCCCGCAACGGCCGGTGCCATGCCCGGCGCTATACGGCGTGGCGCCTAAAGGCGCTTCTTAAGATAAGCGCCCAGATGGGAGATGGCGAATTCGAGGGATCCGTGGCCGGCCGGCTGAATGATCTTGTCTTTGATCAATGCGGCCCGGTACTTATTCACCCAGCTTCGACTACGCCCGGTTCGGGTTTCGATTGCACTGACTGCGGTTGCGGCTGGCGCGTCACAAGCCATGGCATTCAGGAACTCGAGTTCCGCCGGCTTCAGCCCGTCCAGCGCGGGTGCGCATACGGCATCATCGAAAGCGATCTGCGCATCCGCAATGCCGGTCGCAACGTCGCCTGCGGTGATTCCCGTCGCGTGGCGGCGCTGGGAGGCCTGCCACATGTAATAACCGACAAGTTGCACCATGTAAGGGTATCCGTTGGTTGCCTGCGCCGCCAGCCAGGCCTCGTCGTTGCCGATCGTCTTGCCGGAATCGGCGACGGATTCAAGGAATGCGTTCTTGACATCCACCAGTGGAACGTTGTCAAGCTCGCAACGCAGGGCTCTGCGCAGGAAAGTGACGACATCGTCGTTGACCAGGTCGTTGACCGTTGATGGCAGCCCCGCGAATACGATGGCGATGCCCTTCTTCTCGGCGTCGGGCACATTGGTCTCATCGATGGACGTAGTGACGTGTTGTATGGCTGTGGCGATGGCGACAAGGTCGTCAAGCGAAGCGGCCTGTGTTTCGTCGATGGTGATGAGAATGCCTTTCCCCTTGCCGATTTTTCCGCTTTCCAAACGTTTGGCGATTGCATTGCGTAGCGTGAGCGGCGTGGTGGTTGAGGAAAGATCGATATGGCCGAGGCTTGCGCTGGCGATTCCCGGGATGCTGACCGAAGGGCTCACGCTTGCCTGATTGATGTGAAGGCCGCTGGGCGTAAGCGCTTCAATGAGGCGTTGCGCAACATCGGGTGAAGCGGTTTCGGAGATGGTCTCCCATCCGCGCTCGGCGGCGATGCGGCGAAATTCGGTCAGGAGCACGGTCTTGCCGAAGCCGCGCTGCCCGGTGACCAACATGATGCGCCCTGGGGCGCCGGCGCCGTTGTCCAGCCCCTCCGTGAATTCCTCGATGGCGGTCTCGCGGCCGATGAGTATCGGCGGCATTTTGCCGGCAGTCGGTTTGAATGGGTTCATTGCCATGGAGCACCTTCTCCGTGAATCTTTTCGAATCAAGACATGTGAACATGTATGAATGTATACGAAAGTATACCAACATGTACGAATGTATACGAAGATGTACGATCATGCGTGGCGCTGCGCGAGCGTCCGTATGCGGTATGGCCCGTTCCTCGGCGTTCGTTGGCGATCCAAGCTTGTTCAGAACAGCCTTCCGGGGAAATCGCTGCTGACGGCGGCGTGACGACTGGCATTCAAGGTCACGCAGGCGAACGAGAACGCGCGTCTCAGCTCTTCCGGGCTGGTGGTGAACAATGCGGTGGCCAAGCCGTCGGCCAGAGCGGTGGGATGGGCGGCAAACGGTCCGATGGTATTTTGAGGCGACGAATCCGAAGCCCGTGGTGCGCCATGTATGGCACGCGCCTCCGGCTCGCGAACTCGCGCCGACGGGTCCGGCGCTGATCCGGGCATGTAAACCCATGTGGCTTCGGTCTGTTGGACGGGCAGGCCATCAATGGCATTGAGCAGATGGTGGATGCTCAGTTGGGTACGCTCGTTGACCGCTACCTCCCAGTGGCGACGACTGGGGGCGCTTGCGCAGAGCGCGCCGTCGATGATGTGCGCCACGCCAATCGCGCGGGTGGAATCATCCGGGTCCTCGAGTGCGATGGCTATCGGTTCGGCGGAATGAATCAGCAGGTCGCCTCCCGCGTCGATTACGAACTCGGCGGAAGCAGAGGCAAGGAATGCGCCGAGCAGGTCGACGAGATACCCTTTGCCGCAGGCGCCGAAGTCCAGATCGACTGGACGGCGGGTGATCAGCGTGGTGCCTCGGCGTTCCACGTCATCACCCCATGTGGGCCGCCCTCGCAGGGCGCCCAGATGCTCGGCGGACCCAGGTTTGACCGTGAAACTCAAGGAGGCGTCGTAGCCGAGACGAATCAGATCTTCGCCAATGCACGGGTCGATTGCGCCGGAGGTGGCGGCGAACAATGCGTCGTACAGGCCGAACAGCGGTTCGGTCCAATCAGGGAAATCGAAATTCCCGCCATGCTTTGCCCGTCCGATTTCGGCGACGAGCGAATCGTCTCGGAACCGGGACAGCATCTGCTCGTACGTTTCCAAGAGCGCTGACATCCTTGTGCGCAGATCCTCATGTACCGGTTGAGGCGTTGAAATCACGATTCCGGTGCCAAGCGCCTTCGGGAAGGCTGTGACATGGGGCATGCGCAGTGAAAGGGAGACCATGCCTACGATGCTAGTGGTATTTCGCTTATAGATGGCGGATTCTCCTGAAGGAATGGTCGAAAGGGGGTATTCCCATGCTTCCTGGAGACGTTGTCTCCAGGAGAATCCGCCATCTATAAGCGAGATAGTGCGTACAGTTGGGCCCGGAAACGATGCTAGAGTGATTGACATAGTGTCAACAAGGAGGTTGTGATGAGTGGTGGCGCGGCACAGACGGTCCAGTCGGGGCAGTCCCGAAAGGTGCTGGATCTGCCGGTACCCAAGGTATGGGCGTTCGCGGTGGGCCAGTTCGGTTGGGCGTTGCTGTCCGGCATCATCTCGAATTGGCTGGTGTACTTCTACCAGCCCGACAACGAGACCATCGCGCAAGGCCAGACGGTATTCGTGCCGCAAGGGCTTGCAGTGCTTGGCGTCGTGACGGTGGTCGGTGGCATCACCGCGTTCGCGCGTTTCTTCGACGCCTTCGTGGACCCGGCCGTGGCAAGCCTGTCCGACCGTTGCAGGTCGGCCGCCGGTCGCCGCATGCCGTTCCTGAAGTTCGCCGCATTGCCGCTGGCTCTTGTCACCGTGCTGGTGTTCTGGAGTCCGATCAACGGAACCAGCTGGGTCAACGGTGTGTTCCTGTTCGTCGCAGTGATTGGCTATTACATCGCGCTCACGTTCTATTGCACGCCATACAACGCGCTTATCGCCGAACTCGGTCATGACTCCAAGCAACAGCTCACGATTTCCACCGCCATCTCGTTCACGTGGGTGGCGGGCACCGCCATCGCGTATGTCGCGCCGGTGGTCTGGGCCGGTTTCGTTCCGGGACTCGGCCGCGTGAACGCCATCCGCCTGACCTTCTCGATCATGGCCGCCATCGCGCTTGCCTGCATGCTCGTGCCGCCGCTGTCCATCAAGGAACGCGATTACGTCAACTCGCAACCGACCTCCGAGACAACCGTCGAATCGTTGAAGCAGACCTTCGGTGACGGTGAATTCCGCAAGTTCGTTTGTTCCGACGTGGTTTACTGGGTGGCCATCACCACGTTCCAGACCGGCCTGCCGTTCTTCGTGACGAGTCTGCTGAAGCTGCCCGAAACCACTACGACGATTTACTTCGTGCTCATGACCGCAGTATCCGTGCTGTTCTACCTGCCGGTGAATCTGATGGCGAACCACGTCGGCAAGAAGAGGATCCTGCTCGTCGCATTCGCGATCTTCACCTGTGCATTCGCCTTCGCCGGCGCGCTTGGTTCCGGTTTGCTCGGCGCGATTCCGCCCATGGCGCAGGGGTTGATCCTTTCGATCGTCGGCGCGATTCCGATGGCCGCGTTCGGTATTCTTCCGCAGGCGATTGTGGCGAATATCGCCGATGCGAGCTCGAAGACGACCGGCCAAGACCGCCAGGGCATGTTCTATGCGGCCCGCACGTTCGCCATGAAGATGGGGCAATCCGTGGCGATGTTGCTGTTCACCGGTGTGAGCACGATCGGCATGGCGTCTGGAACCGGCTATCGCATCGCCGCCATCTGCGCCGCCGTGCTGTGTGGCATGGGAGGCCTCGTGTTCGCGTTCTACAACGAGCGCAAGGTGCTCAGCGTGCTCGAATCCTGAGCGTCATCGACGTGTGGAGGCGCGGCGGACCAGTATGGGTTTGATCAGCGTGGTGGCGTGCACATGCGCGTCGGCGTCACTCATGTGATCAAGCATTTGGGTCATGGCCTTGCGCCCGATATCGGTGGCGTTGGCGGCCACGCTGGTCAGCGGCAGTGAGCCGAGCGGCTTGATCTGTGCCTCGTCACAGGCGATCACGCTGATGTCTTCGGGGATGCGCACGCCTTGGTCGAGCAGTGCGTTGACGACGCCTACGCCCAACGGCGTGTCCACGGTGATGATGCCGTCGGGGCGTTCGCCTTCCGGCATTGCGGCGATGGTCAGACCGGATTCGTAGCCGTCTTCGATGTACAGGCCGCCGGAATCGATTACTTCCGCGGAGATTTGCGGAGTCCGGTTGCCGCGGGTGGCCAGCATGACGGCTTTCTGCACGCCAAGCTGGCGGTCCTGTACGGATTCGTAGTCGAATGAATGCGCCAGAAACGCGAGCTTCGTGCAGCCGGTGCGGATGAGTTCCTCGGCGGCGATCTGACCGGCCGACACGTTGTCGGTCATTATGGAGCAGACCGGATCGGCGTCGCGTGGGTTCGTGTGGTCGATGAGAATGATCGGAATTCCTGCGGCGCGCGCGGCCGCCACGTCTTCCGGCGAATCCTCCACGGTGCTCAGGATGATGCCGGCCACGTTCATGCCGATCAGCAGCCGCACCATATCGCTTTGCCGCTGTTTGTCGGACAATGCGTTGAGTCCCACGACCTGCATGCCGTGGTCCTCGCACACCTCCTGTGCGCCTTCGAAGATCGACGTGAACAGTGAGTGCTCGATGTCGGTCATCACAAAGCCGATTACGGGCGTGGCGTTGGATGCGGGGATCTGCCCGTTGCTGTGTTTCGGCACGTAGCCGAGGTCGGCGATGGCGCGGCTGATCTTCGTTTTCAGCGTTTCGGAGACACGTTCCGGATAGTTGAGATAGTTGGAGACGGTGCCGATGGAGACGCCTGCATGCTTGGCGATGTCGGAGACGCCGACTTTCTTGTTGGCTGGCATAGGGCCTCCTTCGGCTTGCGGTTGATGCTTTCAATGAAATATTAGATGAAGATTGCGATTCCCGTTTTGAAACTTTCAACACGCCGGGTGAAAAGTAGATTGAAAATTTCAAAACAAGGATTTATTCTTAAATTTGTCAAGGAAGAAATATCAAGTAACAGCGAGGTTCTTGAACGCTCTCGAGTCTCGTTGAATATTTCAAAAGAAGGAAAAGAGAAATGAACGCTGCAGCTCAGAAGAAGGAAGGAATCGGCGGGTACATGCCGCTCGCGGTTGCCGCAGGCATCGGTTCCATGCTGGGATCCGGCATCATCGTCGGCCTGTCCGCAACCATCACCGTCTGGCAGAACGGTCTCGGCCTCGACACCACCCAGGTCGGCCTGCTTTCCGGCATCCTGACCTTCGCCATCGCGTTCGGCTCGCTGTTCGGCGGCCGTCTGGCCGATAAGATCGGCCGTGTGCTGGTGTTCAACTGGATCAACCTGCTGTATGCCATCGGCGCCGCCATCTGCGTGTTCGCGCCGGACTTCACCGTACTGCTCATCGGCCTGATCATCGCCGGCGTCGCCTCGGGTGCGGATCTGCCGATCTCCATGACCATCGTCTCCCACGACGCCCCGAACGACAAGGTCGCCGCGCAGCTCGTCTCCACCACCCAGGTGTTCTGGCAGGTGGGCGTGTTCATCTCCTTCATCTGCGCGTTCCTCGTCTCCACCATGGAGGGTGCGATGGGCGGCCGCGTGGTCTTCGCCATCCTCGCCGTGTTCGCCGTCATCGCATGGCTGTGGCGTCTGATCTCCCCGACCTTCCGCCGCTTCCACGAGGAAGCCGACGCCCGTGATGCCGCCGCAGGCCACGTCGCCACCGCCACCGAGAAGGTCTCCGTCACCAAGATGCTGTTCGCAGGCACCGAAAACAGCAAGATGCTGCTCGGCTTCTTCCTGGCCATCACCATCTTCTACTGCGGCTGGAACCTGCTGGCCAACACCTGGGGTCAGTTCCAGACCTACATGCTGGTGCAGGCCAACGCCTCCCAGTCCCTGGCCACCGGCCTGGGCATCATCCTGAACTTCATCACCCTCGCTCTGAACATCGCCTTCGCCTCCATCGCAGGTGGCAAGTATCGCAACAAGCTGTTCTTCGTGGGCATGGGCATTTCCATCGTGGCCATGGTCTGCCTGGCTCTGGGCGGCACCAACATGTGGGTCATCTTCGGCGCCACCGCACTGATGAACCTCGGTGGTCCGTTCGCCGGCGAGGCCATGTACAAGGTGTGGACCCAGGAATCCTTCCCAATCGAGATCCGCGCCTCCATCCAGGGCTTCATCAACGGCTTCTCCCGCCTGCTGTGCGGCCTGTTCGCCCTGATCACCCCGGCCCTCGTGCTGCCGTCCACCATCAAGACCACCATGTGGTGCTTCGTGGGCGTGGTCGTGCTCGAACTGGTCGCCGGCTCGATCATGATCGCCAAGCAGAACAAGTACGGCACCGACGAGGAACGCCAGCTCAAGGCCTCTTCCGCCGAAGCATGATACGACGCAGGGCGTCTCCCGCTGGGGGGAGGCGCCCTGCCCGCCGATAACAAAGGAGTTATGAGAATCATGGACACGCAAATCATCAAGCCGATTGCAGTGGGGGACCTGCACATCACGCGCTTTACCATCGAACACTTCCCGGGAGATGCGCTCGGCATTCCGACCGCCACCCCGCGCATGAACTGGACCTATTCCCGCACCGTTCCGGACGGCTCTCAGATTTTGCTGAGGATCAGCCGCCGCATTCCGGGCGCGCAGGCTCGGGAGGAGTACACCTACCTTCCTCCGGAAGACAATGTGCTCGTGCCTTGGCAGTTCACCCCGCTCGCTTCACGCGAAGAGGTCTTCGCCACCGTGCAGCTCGTGTCAGCCGCGCACAAGCCGCTGAGCGATCCCAGCGCCACCCTGCACTTCGAGGCCGGCCTCATGCAGGAATATGAGCATGTCGCCGATTTCGTGGGACCGTCTTGGGCGGAACCGGAAACCGACCATCGCCATCTGCCGCTGGTGCGTACGGAAATCGCGATCAAGGCGAAGCCGAAGCGTGCACGCCTGTATCTGAGCGCCCTCGGCCTAGTCGAAGCGGAAATCAACGGCGTGAAAATCGGCAATGATGCGTTGATCCCCGGCTGGACCAACTACGAACAGCGCGTGCAGTGCTGGACCTACGACGTCACCGACGAGCTCAACGAGGGCGCCAACGCCATGGGCTTCTGGCTCGGCGACGGCTGGTATCGCGGCCGTCTCGGCTTTGATGGCGGCTATGTGAATTACTACGGCGATCGTCTCGGCGTGTTCGCGCAGCTCGAAATCGAATATGAGGACGGCGGCATCGAGCACGTCTACTCGAATGCGTGGGACCGTCAGTGGAAGGCCTCGCTCGGCCCAATCGTTTGCTCCGATTTGTGTGAGGGTGAACGGTACGACGCACGCCTCGAGCAGCCAGGCTGGTCCGAGCCGGGCTTTGACGACTCGAACTGGAAGCCGGTTTCCGAGATTTTCTATGATCCCGCGAAAATCGAGAATCCCGATACCTCACCGGTGCGCGCGCATGAAATCAACGAACCGGTATCCATCGCGCGCATCGGCGACACTCCTGACGGCCGTGGCATCTGGCTGGTCGACTTCGGCCAGAACTGCACGCAGCGCATCCGTCTACGCATCGCAGGCCTTGAGGCCGGGCAGAGCGTGGAATTGCACCATGTGGAGGTACTCGAACCGAACGGTGAGATCGCCACACGCACCTTGCGCCGCGGCCAGCAACATGACATCTACACGTCCAACGGCACGGACGCCTGGTGGGAGCCGCGTTTCGCGATGCATGGCTTCCGTTACGCGCAGATCGAGGGCGTGGTGGGCGAGCTGACCGTCGCCGACATCGAATGCCATGTGTACCACTCCGTGATGGACCGTGCGGGCGAACTAGAAACCTCCAATCCGCTGCTCAATCGACTGCACGCCAATGCATTGTGGTCGATGCGTTCCAACTTCGTATCCGTTCCGCAGGACTGCCCGCAACGTGACGAGCGCATGGGCTGGACGGGCGATATCTGCCTGTTCGCGCCGACCGCCGCTTACCTGTATGACGTGTACGGCTTCCTCAAGAGCTGGCTCAAGGACGTTCGCGCCGATCAGGTCAAATGGGGTACGGTGCCGTTCTACGTGCCGTTCATTCCGCTCGGCGGCTGGGCTCATCCGCAGGCCATCTCCACGTGGGGCGATTCCGCGGTCGAAGTGCCGTGGGTGCTGTACATGGAGTCCGGCGATCCGCAGATTCTTGCCGATTCGTACGAGTTGAGCCGTGACTGGATCGACGAGGTGGCCGGATATCTCTCTGCCGACGGCGTATGGGACCGCCGCCCGGACTATGTGCTCGGACAGCTTGGCGATTGGCTTGACCCGACCGCTCCGCCGGACGATCCGACGCAGGCGATGACCGAGAAGGAGCTCGTCGCGACCGCCTTCTTCGCCCGTTCCTGCGCACAGGCCGAGCAGATTGCGCAGATTCTCGGCAAGAGCGAGGACGTCGTACGGTTCGGTGATTTGCGCAAGCATGTCACCTCCGGTTTCCTGGGACGTTTCACGAACCTGGACGGCACGATGACGTCTGACACGCAGTGCGCCTACGCGCTGGCGATTGCGTTCGGTCTGCTTGACGGTGAGCCGGTGCGCCGCGTGAAGGCCGGCAACCGCCTGGCCAAGCTCGTGCGCGAGTCCGGTGGCAAGGTGAGTACCGGTTTTGCGGGTACGCCGTTCGTGCTGCCGGCGCTGACCATGACCGGACATAACGAGGAAGCTTACGGGCTGCTGCTTTCCGAGGAGTGCCCGAGCTGGCTGTATCAGGTGAAGATGGGCGCCACTACCACGTGGGAACGTTGGGATTCCATGCGTCCGGACGGATCGCTCAACCCTGGCGGCATGACCTCGTTCAACCATTATGCGCTCGGCTCCGTTGCCGAATGGATGCATGCGCATATCGGCGGCCTCGAAGCCATCGAAGCCGGATGGAAGCGATTCCGCGTGGCACCGGTGATCGGCGGCGGCATCGATCATGCCTCCACTTCGCACGTCACCCCGTACGGCAAGGCCTCCGTGGCTTGGAAGACTTCCGAAACGGGCGTGGAACTCGACGTGACCGTGCCGATCGGCGCCACCGCAGTGGTGGAACTGCCCGACCACGAACCGACCGAACTGGTTGGCGGAACGCACCACCTGGTCGTGGCGCTGTAAATCGGATCCTTCCGCTGGCGGGCCGGGCCATGAAGCCCGCCAGCGGGGTCAACCCGGCTGCAAAACAATAAGAGAAAGGGATAATCATGTCACTCAACGATGAGTCGGCAGTCGCCGCCGCCATTCCACCGGAGGAAATCGCCCCGGATACCGGATGTCGCCTCACCACGGCCGAAAAACTGCGCTTCGGCATCGGCTTCGCACTGTTCTCGCTGCTGTGGATGACCGCCGGCACTTCCGGATCCGGCGTACTGCTGCCGCAGCGTTTCGACGAACTCAACATCGGCACCCCGGAAGTGATTCTGGGTGCGATGAACTCCGTCGGCTGCATTTTCGCGCTGTTCGCGAACATCATCTTCGGCGCGCTGTCCGATATCACACGTTCGCGCTTCGGCAAGCGTACCCCGTGGATCGTGGCCGGCGGCTTCGTCACCGCGGCCGGCTATGTGCTGGCGTTCTCGTCCGCTTCGCTCGCGGGCATCGTGGCGGGCTGGTCCATCGTGCAGGTCGGCGTCAACATGATGATCGCCCCGGCCGTGGCCGTCCTGTCCGACCGCATCCCCGAAAACGTACGTGGCACCTTCTCGTCGTTCTACGGCGGCGCAATGATCGTCGGCCAGTCCGCCGGCACCTTCCTGGGATCGAAGTTCATCGACACCATGGGCGTCGGCTTCGTAATCGGCGCGGTGCTGTTCGCCATCACCGGCATTCTGACGATCATCATCTGGCCTGCCGAACGCTCGTCGAAGGTCGGCAGCGCGGCGGACGACACCAAGGCGAACGTGAAGCTCAGCCCGGCTGCCATTGCGAAGTCCTTCATTCCGCCGACCAAGAACTGCCGCGACTTCTATCTCGCACTCGTCGGCCGTCTGCTGCTGATTTTCGGATGGTCCATGATCTCCGGCTACCAGCTGTACATTCTCAAGAAGTATTGCGGACTTAGCGTTGACGATGCCGCTTCGACGCTTGCCACCATGTCGCTGATTTCGATGGTCGTGCTCATGATCTGCTCGGTCGTCTCCGGTCCGATCTCCGACAAGCTGCACAAGCGCAAGATCATCGTGGCCATCGGCTCCGTGATCATCGCCGTGGGCGTGGCGATTCCGTTCTTCATGCCGACCGCGCTGGGCATGATGCTCTACGCTGGCATCGGCGGCGTCGGCTACGGCATCTACATCGCCGTGGACCAGGCGCTGAACGTGGACGTGCTGCCAAGCGCCGACGAGGCCGGCAAGGACTTGGGCATCCTCAACCTCGCCAACACCGTCGGCCAGGTACTCGCCCCGGTCGCGACCGGCGCGATCGTGGTGGCCACCGGCAGCTACGCGCAGATCTTCCCGGTCGCCATCGTCTCCGTGCTCATCGGCGCCGTGGTGATCATGCTCATCAAGAAGGTCGCCTAACGCTGTTTTCCCTTCCCGAAACGTGAGCCTTGCCTGTCATTCCTGGTTGCGCAAACCTCGATAGCAGGCAAGGCTCACGCCGTTCCATGCCCCGCCTTGCTGAACAAAGGGTGGCAGTAACCACTATGTGAGACGGAGCGCACAAGATAGGAAAATCAGAAATGGCGGGATTCCGCCATTTTGATGTCACCTACAACAAAATTCTTCAAAAATCAAGACTGTTCTTCGGGAATCTTCCGTTCTATGTTGTGGTCACGGTGCGCGTGTTGCGTACGGCAACGGGGGCGCATCAATCGAACTTTTGGAACGGGCTGAGAGAGAGGAACCGGTCTCATGTCATTGCGCGACGTGCGCTCGCAGGGCCTTGGCCGCATCACCGCCATCATCGCGGCGATGATGATTGCGCTTGCCACGATGTTCGCTTTCACGTCAATGCCGCAGCAGGCGCTTGCCGCCGACGACTCCCAGACGAATTTCGATTCCTGGACCGAGGTTGCGGCCAACATCGGAAAGCAGCTGGAGACCGCCGAGCAGGACTACAACGACGGCAACTACTATCAGGCCGGCACCGACTTCCAGAATGCGCACTGGGTCGGCTACGACGCATCCAACTTCTCCAAAGTCGTCAACGACACCATCGGAGCCGACAAGCAGAAAGCGTTGCTGCAGGAATTCACCGACCTCGAAAGCCTCGCCTACCAGCAGGATCAGGGCGACGCCATCACCGCCAAGGTCGATGCGCTGGCCGCCGACCTCAACGCGACCGCGCAGACGCTCGACGCCGACACCAGCCTCGCCGATCCCAAGACATACGCGAAGCAGCGCGCGGAAGAGACCGCCAAGGAGCGTAAGAAGCTCGATGCCGCCAAGAAGAACTCGTCCAAGGGCAAGGGCGATCGTACTTGGAGCGACGTGGCCAGCGAAATGAACGTCATCCTCGACAAGGCATACAAGGCCGCTATCTCCGGCAAGGGCGCGGAAGGCTCCAGCCTCGTCAACAACGCGTACTACCAGTACTACGAGAAGCTCGGCTTCGAAAAGAACGTCATGAACGCGATCTCCGGCGACCGCGTCTCGCAGGTCGAATACCAGTTCAAGATGACCCGCAAGACCATGCGTGACGGCGGTTCCCAGAAAGAGATCAAAAAGCTCGTCGACGACCTCAAGAGCTGGCTCGTGGAAGACGCGGCCACGCTTGACGGCGGTGCGACCAGCAATGTCAACAGCTTCACCAAGTTCATCACCAGCTCCGTCGGACAGGCGTTCCTCATCCTGATCCGTGAGGGCCTCGAAGCGCTGCTGGTGGTGGCCGCGGTGATCGCCTACCTCGTGAAGTCGGGCAACAAGCGCTTCACCAAGTTCATCTACCTCGGCGTACTCGCCGGCTTGGCGGGCTCCGGCCTGATTGCGGTGCTCTTCACCTTCCTGTTCGGCGGCTCCGGCCCGATTCAGGAGATTTCCGAAGGCGTGTGCGCGCTCATCGCCATGGCCATGCTGCTGTGGACCAGCAACTGGATGCTCAACAAGAGCTCCGTGGAAGCGTGGAACCGCTATATCCGCAACAAAACCGAAGCCGCTGTGGCCAGCGCGCAAAGCAAGATGGAGGCCGGTGAAGGCGTAAGTTTCGGCATGGTCGTCTCACTCGCCATGCTGAGCTTCCTCGCCGTGTTCCGTGAAGGCGCCGAAACCGTGATCTTCTACGAGTCCATCTATTCGATGAGCCAAGACTCGCGAGGCATGTGGATTGGCGGCATTGCGGCTGCGGTCGTGCTGCTGATCATCTTCTTCGTGCTGCGTTTCACCTCCGTGAAGATTCCGATCGGCCCGTTCTTCCTTGTCACGTCGATTCTGATGGCCGTACTGGTCGTCATCTTCGCCGGTGGCGGCATCCACGCGCTGATTGAAGGCGACCTGATCGAAGGCACCTACCTGAGCAACGTACCGACCAATGACTGGATCGGCCTGTACCCGTACGTCGAATGTCTCGTGGCACAGGCGTTGGCCGCCATCGCCGTGATCACGCTGTTCGTGGTCGGCTTCGTCAAGAAGCGCAAACTCAAGATTTCCGATATTTCCTAAACGGAACTCCCAAGAAACAAAGGAAGAGATAATGAAGAACAAGAAGATCGCCGCTCTGCTCGGCCTCCTGCTGGCCGGTTCCATGGCCTTCTCGCTGTCCGGCTGCGGCAACAGCAACAGCTCCGCCTCCAACGACAAGAGCAGCAGCTCCTCGTCCACGGCCACCGACGATTCCAGCAAGGATGACTCCAGCTCCGACGATTCCGCCGGCTTCGAAGAGATTCAGGTCGACGAGAAGCACTCCGATCAGGAAGTCGGCCCGCTGACCGTCAACGCCGTGTATTTCCAGCCGATCGATATGGAGCCGTCCGGCATGGGTCTGAAGGCCGCCGACGCCAGCTTCCATCTCGAAGCCGACATCCACGCCAACCAGAAGGGCACCGAACTCGGCTACGGTAAGGGTGACTTCGTTCCGGATCTGACCGTGAACTACGACATCATCGACAAGACCTCCAACGAATCCGTCGGCTCCGGCACCTTCATGCAGATGAACGCCTCCGACGGCCCGCACTACGGCGCCAACGTCAAGCTCGACAAGGCCGGCTCCTACAAGCTCGTGCTGAAGATCGAATCCCCGGAGAAGAAGGGCTGGATGCTGCACGTCGATCCGGAAACCGGCGTCAAGGGCCGCTTCTGGACCGAGCCGCTTGAGGTCACCTTCCCGGATTGGAACTACACTCCGCAGGAGTGGTGAGCCCCACCATTTAAACCATAAATGCAGTTGAGTCGGAGCTCGCGAAAGCGGGTTCCGACTTCATGCGTAATTGTAAGGGGAAAGATGCTGCTGCAGTATGTGACGGTGTTGCAGGGATTGCTGGCACCGGCTTTGCTGATCATGGCGCTGAACGTGATGCTCACCGTCGGTGAGGGGCGTGACAAGCCGCTGAGCGCGTACTGGCGCTTGACCGGCTTCCTCGTCGGATTCGCGGGCGCCATCGTGTTCGCCGCGCTGCGTGCCACGGCCGTCATCACGCAGCGTACTTTCGTCAACTATCCGACGCTATGGTGTTGCGTGATCTTTGACATTGCGGTGTTCGTCATCGTGATCTTCGCGCGACGCATCACCACGGCATGGCATGATTATCGTGCCCTGCTGGATGCGGCCAATCTCATCGCCGCGCTGGCCATCGCCGCCACCACCTTCCGTGCGCTGCCGGACGTGATCCTGCGTCTTACGATTTTCGTTGAGCCGGGCGATCCGGTCTTCACCTCCGATATGCTGCTCCGCGCGCTCGGCTTTGCGCTCGGCGCCGCCACCGCGATCATCGCGGCCTGCATCTTCCGTACGATGCGCTCCACCGCCGTGCGCTGGTCGTTCACCACGGCCGTGCTACTGCTCATCGTGCTGCTGTTCGCCTCTCATTTCACCGATTTGGCGCAGCTGCTGCAATCCAAGCGCATCGTCAGCTTCCCGACCGCCGCATTCCTGGCGCTCGTGTGGGGCATCAATCATCAGCGCGAAATGGCCATCGCCATGGCGCTCGTATTCGTCATTCCGGCGGTTGCCAGCATCGTCATGGGCTTCAAGGTCAAACCGACCGGACCCAACGAGGCGATCGCACGTTCCCATGTGGCGTTCCGCCGTCGCGCGAAGGCCGCCGGCGCATGGAGCCTTGTCGCCATGATCGGCATCACCGTGGCATTGACCTATGGCGTGGCGCAGACGCAGAAGGTCATCACCCTTTCGCCGCCTGAAGAGTACTCGCTCAAGGACGGTGTGGCCACCATCACCTTCAGCCAGGTTTCCGACGGCCACCTGCACCGCTTCCAATACAAGGCGAAGGATGGCACCGTCATGCGCTTCATCATCATCAAGAAGAACGGCGGCGCGTACGGCGTCGGCCTCGACGCCTGCGACAACTGCGGCGACGCCGGCTACTATGAGAAGGACGGCAAGATCATCTGCAAGAAGTGCGATGTGGCCATCAATCTCGCGACCATCGGCTTCAAGGGCGGCTGCAATCCGGTGCCGTTCGACTATCAGGTCAAGCCGGGCAAAATCGTCATCCAAACCTCTGTGCTCGACGCGCTGTCGAGCCACTTCCAGTGAGCGGAAAGGAGTGATCGACCGATGTTCTTTCTCCGCATGATTTTCCGCTCGTTCAGCCGTCAGTTCAAACGCCGTCTGCTGATCGCCGTCACCGTGTGCCTGTCGGCCACCGTGAGCGTGGCCATGCTCGGCGTGGTGTTCGACGTGGGTGACAAGCTCAACGCGGAACTGTCGACATACGGCTCGAACATCACCGTGCAGCCGAAGGCCGATGCGGTGGTGAGCGACCTGTACAACACGGGCGGATCTTCGGGTTCGTCCTCCGATTCCGATCCGACAGCGTTCCTCAAGGAATCGGATGCGCCGAAGATCAAGACGATCTTCTGGGCATTCAACATCACCAATTTTGCGCCGGAACTCAACATCCACGTGGACGCGGGATGCTCGGACGGCTCGGCATCCGCCGATTCATGCAAGGCCACCAACGTGCCGATCGTGGGCACATGGTTCGCTAAAACCCTGCACATGGATTCCGGCGAATCCACCGTGGCCGGCATGAATGGCATGCGTTCCTGGTGGAAACTCGACGGTTCCTGGCCGAAAGACGACACCGAACAGGGACTGATCGGCACCACCCTGGCTTCGCAGCTCGGCGTGAAGATCGGTGACACCGTCACGCTTGGCAAGACCATCTCCACCGGCGAACGCAATCAGGTGAAGGTGAAGATCACCGGCATCTACGATTCGGGCGATTCCGACAACAACGGCATGTACATTCCGTCCATCGTGGCGCAGACGCTGGCGAATCTGCCCGATTCGATCGACAAGATCGAAGTCAAGGCGCTGACTACGCCTGACAACGATCTGGCGCGCAAGGCGTCGAAAAACCCGAATGCGCTTACGCAAGACGAGTGGGAGACATGGTACTGCACCGCATATCCGTCATCCATCGCCTATCAGATCGAAGAGGTGATTCCGGGGTCGGTGGCCAAGCAGGTGCGTCAGGTCGCCGCATTGCAGGGCGATGTGTTGCAGAAAACACAGGCGGTGATGGTGCTGATGACCGTGCTGTCGCTGGTTGCGGCCGCGATTGCCGTGGCGAATCTGATGGCCGCCTCGATTGGCGAACGTGGCTCCGAACTTGCTTTGATGAAGGCGATCGGTGCGACGGATGGTGCGGTTTCCCGCCTGATGCTCGCCGAAACCGCCGTGATTTCGCTGGTCGGAGCGCTGGTCGGCGCGTTGTTTGGCTCCGGCGTGGCGCAGATCGTCGGACACGTGGTGTTCGGCTCCGGCATTACGATGCGTCCGATGGTGTTCGTACTGGTGTTCGTGCTGCTTGCCGTCACCGTGCTTATCGCCTCGTTCTCGTCGATTCGTTCGATTCTGAACCTGAAGCCTGCGGAGGTGCTCCATGGCCGCTGATCGTAGGAAACATGAAATGACCAATCGCAAGATGTTCTTCGCCATGCTGTGGGGCGCGGTGTTCCGTCGCCGTTCGCGTGCGGTGATGGCCGTGATCGCATCGCTGGTAGGTGCGGCCACGCTGTTCTGCCTGGCTTCCGTGTGCATTGCCGTACCTCAGCAGATGAACGAGGAGATGCGCGCATATGGCGCGAACCTCATCGTCACCCCTGCCGATGCGACCTCGAAATCCGAAGGTATCAGCACGGCCACCATCACCAACGTGACCGCGCTCGTAACGGCCGAACACAGCGCGAAATCCGCCGCCTATCGTTACGAAAGCGTGCGCATCAACTCCGCACCGTATACGTTGGCCGGCGTCAATCCCAAGGCCGTGCAGACGCTGAACCGCCACTGGAACGTGACCGGTGACTGGCCGAGCGAGGGCAACGTGATGGTGGGCCGCGATGTGGCCGACGCACTCGGGGTGCATATCGGTTCGCGTATCACCATCGGCTACCGTGCCTCCGACAATTCGGCCGCGTCCTCCGCACCAGGATCGTCCGATTCTGGAGAATCGGACAACCAAAGCGACGAAAACGGGTCCCAGATGTCCGATTCTGGAGAATCGGACAATCAGACGGTGGGCAAACTGGGGCAGACCGAATCCCAAGTCAAGGAAAACGGCCGCGTCTCATCCGACATCATGAACAATGAAGGTACCGAATTCCGTGTGGCCGGCATCGTCGATACCGGCGGCAACGAGGATTCCATCGTGTACGCCACCACCGCTGATGTGGCCAAACTGGCCGGCTCCAAGCGTGGCGCCGACGTGGTCGAATATTCCGTGAACGCCATGGGCGATGACCTGAACGCCATCGTCAAAACCCTCAACGCCAACCCGAACACCGGCGTGAAGGCGCAGACCGTCACCAAAATCACTTCGTCCGATACTCGCATCATCACCATGCTGCAGACGCTGTTCTGGATCGTATCGCTTGTCGTACTGGTACTGACGCTGGTCGGCGTGGGGACCACCATCAGCTCCATCGTGAGTCAGCGGCGCAACGAAATCGGCCTACGCAAGGCCCTGGGCGCATCATCGCAGGCAATCGGCACCGAATTCTACGTGGAATCCGCCATCTATGGGCTCATCGGCGGCCTGTTCGGCACGGCCATCGGCTATGCGCTGGCCCGTGTGCTGTGCGTTACCGTATTCGAACGTGCCATCGGCTTTAATTGGCTGTTGGGCCTCGCATCGCTCGTGTTGAGCATGCTGATCGCTGTCGTCGCATCCATTCCGCCGGTCCGCCGAGCAACTCGTATTGACCCCGCCATCGTTTTGAGGGAGGAATAATCATGGGCTCCGAAAACATCCTGCTTGAGCTTGACCACATCTCCAAGATCTACGGCGACCTACATGCCGTCGACGACCTGAATCTGACCGTGCCGGAAGGCGAATGGCTGGCGATCGTCGGCTCGTCCGGTTCCGGCAAGACCACGCTGATGAACATGATCGGCTGCATGGATACGCCGTCCAAGGGCTCCGTGATGCTTGAAGGCCGCAAACTTGAGGATCTGAATGCCAAGCAGCTTGCTGACGTGCGCAAGAACATGATCGGGCTCGTGTTCCAGAAATTCTATCTCGTGCCTCATTTGACGGCTGCGGAGAACGTGATGGTCGCGCAGTACTATCATTCCGTAGTCGATGAGAAGCAGGCCTTGGAGGCGCTGGAACGCGTAGGATTGAAGGATCGCGCACACCATCTGCCGGGGCAGCTTTCCGGCGGCGAGCAGCAGCGCGTGTGCATCGCCCGTGCGCTGATCAACTGCCCGAAGCTGATTCTCGCCGACGAACCGACCGGCAATCTGGATGAGAAAAACGAGAAAATCGTGCTTGACCTGTTCCGTCAGCTGCATGAGCAGGGCACCACGATCATCGTCGTCACGCATGATGCGCTCGTCGCCTCCTGCGCGCAGCGAGAAATCATGCTCAACCACGGTGTGCTCATCGGCGAAAAGTGGAATGATGAAGCGGCAAGGCAAGCGTACGAGGCGGCCGGCGGCAAGCCCGCCTCCACCGGCTCGACCGCCGAGGGCGCGCAGACCGGCGAAACCGCCATCGAATTCGCCGATCCCACCAAAGCCGCCAAAACCGGAGCTACGGAGTGATCCAATCCAACGGAGTGACTGAGTGACTATGACTGACGAGAAATCGACTGCTGTGAAAGTGATCGCCCTGACCGCGGCGAGTCTTGCGTTGCTTTCGGCCTGTGGCGAGCCGAAAGCAACGCCGATGGACGACGAGTATGCCGGCAACTCCGGCGAAAGCGTCGAATCGCAGGAAGACAAGTCCAAAACCGACGGTAAGGCCACCGACAACTCCTCCAACGACGATGATTCCGTCAAAAATCATGCCGACGACTCGAATTCCACGAAGTCCGACAAGAAAGACACCGGCAATTATGCCGATGGCACCTATTCGATTAACGGCCAATACGGTCCGGTCGGCGAAGACACCATCGATGTGCATCTGACCGTCAAGGATCAGAACGTGACCGATGTGAGCATAGTCGGCCATCCGTTCACGTCCATCTCCAAAAAGCATCAGGACGCCTTCGCCAAGGCCGTGCCGGATGCCGTGGTGGGCAAGCCTCTGAAAGACCTCAAAATCGACAAGATCGCGGGCGCCAGCTGGACCACCGAGGCCTTCAACAAAGCCCTCGAGGTGGCTCGGCAGGAGGCTTCCATCCAGTAATGGTTTCATCATTCGATTTGTGAACTGTTTCTTTACCAGCGGAGAAATACCGGATTTCTGTTTGGCGATGTAACGTCTAGCACATATCGTCTTCGGCCCTATCGCATTGTGTGATGCAACGTGGCATGTGAGGCTTCCATGTGCGATAATGCTTATGTCTGAAGGTCTGTTCCGGCAACAATGCAGCGTTGAAGGGACAGGAAATGAATAATGGCTTAGACCATAAAGCCACGTTGAAAGATATAGCGACGAAGGCGGGGGTGTCGGTGACGGCCGCATCCTTGGTTTTGAACAACCACAGGGTGCGCATTTCAAAAGAAAAACGCGATCGTATTCTGCAGGTTGCAAAGCAACTGGACTATCGTCCCAATCAGGTTGCCCGTAATCTTGCAGCGGGTGAATCGAGACTGATTGCGCTGATTGTGCCGAGCATAGAGAATCTATTCTTTGCATCGTTGGCGAAACGGCTTGAATGTGAATGTGCGAATGATGGCTACTCTCTCGTCGTAGCGGTTTCGGAAGAATCGCGTGCCAAAGAGCATGCGGTAATGAATCGATTATCGGCTCTCGGGGTAGATGGTGTATTTTTAGTCGCTGCCTGTGAATCTTACGAAGCGGAGCGCAAGCTTCGCAAGGATGCGGAGCGTGTAATGTGCCCTGTGGTGTTGATGGATCGACTGTTTTCAAGCTCGTGGTGTGACGGTCTGGCTTTTGATGGCTACCTTGGTGGCAGACAGGCCTCACAGCGCTTGGTCGATGCAGGGCATCGTCGGATTGGATGCGTAACGGATGAAGCTGACGGGGAAGGGCTTGGAGTGCGTGCACGAGGTTTTGTGGATGTACTCCAGGAATCAGGAATTGGATTCGATCCAGCATTGTGGGTGAGAGGAGACTATCGTTTTAGCAGCGGTTACATGGCGGCGGACAGACTCATCGATATGGGTGTGACGGCTGTGTTCTGTGGCAATGACTTGATGGCTGCTGGATTTATACAGCGTGTGACGGAACGAGGGCTATGCGTGCCAGCGGATATATCGGTGGTGGGTTTCGATGATGTCTTGGAGTACTACGGTCTGTTTCGCGCGGTAACTAGTGTGGCGCAAGACATCAGCCAATTAGCGAAACGCGGATGGGGCAAGATGCGCGAATACATCGAGTTATTGGATTCCGATGATGTTGGCGGTTGTCCGTGGCTGGAAAATCACCATGCCGAATTATTGAAACCGCATCTTGTGGAACACGGAACCATAAGCGACATCGCGATGTGATGGATGGTCGTAATTTCCTGGAATTGATCAATCGGGCGCGAGTCGATATCCGCTTCGTTTTGTTTCAAAGCAAAGGGGATATGTTGCGGCGGGTAGGGTTTCCTGTGACACGCCTGAAATAATGCGGAAGTTGAGAATCCGGAAGCAGTGCATTATAGTTGTGGTAACGTTACCGCATTGAAATGGTAAAGGAGCTGAATTAGATGAGGTAACGTTACCGCATTGGTGTAACTTAATATATGCAAAGAATATGCAAGATTGGGTTATCTGATGGGTGAAAGAGGCAGACCTGATTCATTCGACAACGTCGAAGTTCCGAATGAATTTTGCGGAACGCAATGGAGGCGTCCAAGTCGTCCGCAGTCAGACATACATAAAAGAGGCGGCAATTGATCTCATCCATCCCAATGAGGATGGGTTCCGGAAGCGAGACTGGCAAGCCGCACATGGTATTCTCACAGTTGAGAGGAGGTGTTATGGCGTACGTTACGATTCGCGACGTGGCGCGGCGCGCAGGTATTTCTGTATCTACGGTGTCACGAGCGCTCAACGGCAATGGCAGGATATCCGCCGAGACCAAGCATGCGGTCGAGAAGGCGATGGAAGAGCTCCACTACATTCCCGACTCACGTGCTCGGGCCATGCGATCATCGTCCACGAAGACCGTCGGGCTGCTTGTTCCCGATATTCGAAACGGATACTTTGCGGATCTGGCGTATGCGATTCAAGACACTCTATCTAAAGCGGGATATTGCACATTCATCGGAACATCGTCCGAGAATGTGAGACAGCAGGATGTTTTCATCACGAACATGCTGTCGCAGCATATCGATGGGGCGATTATTGTGCCTCAGGGTGAGATGTCGGAGGCATTGCAACGTCTGTTGCGTAGACAATTGCCGGTGGTATTTGTGGACCGTCGCGCGGATGAGCTCGACATGGTGCCTTTAGTGGATTCCGACCCGTTCCCCGGGATGGAATCCGCATTAAGAGACATTCAAGAGCAGGGGCATTCCAAGGTTGGATATGTCTCCGGTCCGATTTTGGATTCGCCTACTTTGCGAGAGCGTGAGCTTGCTTTCCGTGATTGCGGAACACGTTTATTCGGCGAAGAGAATGTCTTCGTTGAATCTACCAGTTTTGACCAGTCCTCTTGTGTCTCAGTGATACGCCGCATGCTGTCGTCCGGCGTGACGTCGATGGTGTTTGGCTATTCGCCTGATACCGTACGTGCCATTGCCATGATGAATGGCGTGGGGGGTGTGCTGGAAAGTGGAATGTCATTTATTTCATTTGATGACATTGAGCTATTCCGATTGACGACGCCGCAAGTGTCCGTGATTTCTCAGCAAGTGCAAAGACTGGGTTGTTTAGGCGCGGAAACCTTCCTTGACATGGTTCAAGGAGGTCACCCGCGATCCCGGCGAGTGGAGACAATCTATATTCAGAGAGGATCTGTCGAGTCTGTCCGATGAGGGACAGGAGACGCAACTGATTGCGGGCGCGAGTCTGCGATTCTGATCAACAACATCAATACATGCCGCTTGGGCCTGTTTCAGCAGACCCAAGGAATAAGTGCATCTTGGTGCGGTAACGTTGCCGCACCCGTAGGGAAAGCGAGAGAATATGACGCAACTATCTCTTGTCGGTGTCTCCAAGATATTTGGAAGCACCAAGGTAGTGAACAATGTCTCGGTCAAAGTGGAACCGGGTAAAGTCCATGTACTTCTCGGTGAGAACGGTGCCGGCAAATCTACCGTCATCAAAATGATGAGCGGCATCTACCAACCTGATGAAGGCCATATTGAGATTGACGGCAAAGAAGTACGTATTCCCAATGTTGATACCGCCCGTAAATTCGGCATTGCAGTTATTCATCAGGAGCTCAACCTTGTTCCGCAATTGTCCATTATGGAGAATTTATTCCTTGGCACACTGCCGAACAAAGCGGGTTTTGTCGATCGCAAAACCATGGCTGAAAAAGCCAGAAAAGCCATCAAGCTCATTGGGTTGGAAGAAGACGTGCATACTGCGATGGGTGAATTAGGTGTGGCCCGTCAGCAGATGGTGGAAATCGCAAAAGCTCTGATGCAGGATGCATCGATTCTGATTCTGGATGAACCGACTGCCGCGCTGACTCGCAGGGAATGTGACCAGTTGTTCGCCATCATGGATGAGCTGAAGGCGAAAGGCGTAGGTATGGTCTTCATCTCCCACCATCTTGACGAAATAGCCCGTGTGGGAGACGTGGTTTCGGTGCTGCGAGATGGTCAATACATCGATACGGTTCCAGCGTCTACCAGTGAGGATGAACTTGTCAAGCTTATGGTCGGCCGTGACATTACCAACCAGTTTCCACGCATCGCGCAGGAGCCGGGCGAGGTACTGCTTGATGTAAAAGAGCTGACTCGTGAAGGTGCGCTCGATAAGGTGTCACTGCAAGTGCATGCCGGCGAGGTTGTGGGATTGGCTGGCCTGGTTGGTGCAGGGCGAACTGAAGTTATTCGTGCGATTTTCGGTGCGGATTCATATGATTCTGGCTCCGTCAGCGTGTGCGGAAAAAAGCTGCAGAAGAAGTCCATTGCTCAGTCCATTGAGGCTGGTCTGGGCCTGGTGCCGGAAGATCGTCGTACGCAAGGTCTAATTCTGGATGCCTCGGTGGCTGAAAATCTCGGCTTGGCGACTATGTTGTCTACTGCAAAATGCGGATTCGCCGATCTCGCAGGGCAACGCAGACGTGAGAACGAGACCGCCCAAAAACTACGTATCAGAATGGCCAACGTCAATCAAACCGCAGGGTCGTTATCAGGCGGTAATCAGCAGAAAATAGTGTTCGGCAAATGGTCCATGGCCAATGTCAAAGTGCTGCTGCTTGATGAACCAACCAGAGGCGTCGATGTTGGTGCCCGTGTTGAAATCTACGACCTTATCAATGAAATTACCGCCAATGGAGGCGCGGTGCTTATGGCATCCTCGGATCTACCAGAGGTGCTTGGCATGTCGGACAAGGTCCTGGTAATGAGCGAAGGCCGTATTACAGGCCATATGCCCGCTAGTGAGGCCACGCAGGAAAAGGTAATGGCACTCGCGGTCTCCCATATGGATGACGAAAACGACAACGAACACTGATCGGATTAAGGAGAATACAAATGACCAATGCAGACAAGAAACTCGGTTATGATTCCGGAGACAAGACCACGGTCGCTCGCATCAAGACATTTGCCTCACAAAATGGTGCGCTAATCGGTCTGATTATCCTGTGTATCGCCTTGTCCATTGTGGCTCCGGCGTTTCTCAGCGCCTCGAATCTCATGAACGTCGGTATTCAGGCGGCAACCGTCGCCATTCTTGCCTTCGGGCAGACATTTGTGATTGTTGCTGCGGGCATCGATCTGTCGGTCGGTGCGACAGCGGCTGTCGCCAGCATGCTGGTTGCTTACACAGGTGCCAACATGGGACTTCCTGCAGGCGTGACCATCATTGTCGGTCTGCTGGCAGGTGCAGTATTCGGCGCCTTATCCGGTATGATGAATGCGTTCCTGAGGTTACCTTCCTTTATCGCTACACTGGCCATGATGTCCGTGGCTCGCGGCTTGACCTTGGTCATCTCTGATGGACGTCCTATCTCCACCTCCGGCATGGTCAACTTCTTCGGCGGCACCATCATTGGTATTCCGGTTCCAATTATCATGATGGTCATCATGGGCATCATTGCCTCCGTTATCCTGAACTTCACCACTATTGGTCGTTCTATGTATGCAGTTGGCGGCAACATGGAGGCTTCTAGGCTTTCAGGCATTTCCGTGCATAAAACGCAGATTATGGTGTTTGTGCTCTCCGGCATCTTCGCGGCTGTGGCTGGCTTGGTCATTGCAGGCCGTCTGCATTCCGCCCAGCCGCAGGCGGCAGATGGATATGAGATGGATGCCATTGCTTCCGTTGTCATCGGCGGTGCGTCCCTTTCTGGAGGCAAAGGTAAGGTTTCCGGCACTTTCATCGGTGCCATTTTGCTGGCCGTCATTCGTAACGGTTTGAATATATTGAATGTCTCTTCCTTCTGGCAGAAGGTTGTTATCGGCCTAGTCATTGCTTTCGCGGTCAGCTTCGATACTTTGCGTCGCAAGGTCGATGCTCACTGATGCAACTCTGCTTTCCTCAAATCTCCATCGCGTGATTGCTCTCTAAATTGCGTGCTCCTTGCTCCGACCCCAAAAACATAACTGAAACGAACCTAATCCAACCAAATTTGGAAAAGAAAGAAGAAAGACCATGCTTAACCCGTGTTTTAAGAAAACCATCCGCGCAGCAGTTGCTGTTGCCTGTGCGGCTACGTTGGCGATCGGTGCGAGTGCTTGCGGCGCATCCAACTCCGGCAACGGTTCCGACAAGGTGGCTTTGTTGATCTCTACCCTGAACAATCCGTTCTTCGTTGATCTGCGGGACGGTGCTCAAGCTGAGGCGAATAAGCTAGGTGTGAATCTGTTGGTGTCCGATGCGCAAAACGATTCCGCAACGCAACAGAATCAAGCGCAGAACGCCCAGTCTCAAGGCGCCAAAGCAGTCATCATTAATCCGGTCGATTCCGACGCTGCGTCTCCAGCCGTGGCTCCGTTGCTGTCCGCCAATCTGCCTGTTATTTCTGTTGACCGCTCCGTCACGGGCGAGGATGTGACTGCGCACATCGCATCCGACAATGTGGCGGGTGGCGCTCAGGCTGCCGATGAGTTGGCGAAAGCCATTGGAGAAAAAGGAGACATCATCATCCTGCAGGGCACCCCTGGAGCGGCCTCCACTCGTGACCGAGGTGATGGATTCAAGAAAGAAATCAAGAAATATGCCGGCATTAAGGTGGTTGCTGAACAGACGGCCAACTTTGATCGTTCCGAAGCACTCGATGTCACCAGTAACTTGATGCAGGCCAATCCTAATATCGTCGGAGTCTATGCAGAGAACGATGAAATGGCCCTAGGCGCGATTCAAGCTCTTGGCTCCAAGGCCGGTACGGACGTGAAGATTGTCGGTTTTGATGGAACTGATGACGGTCTGAAGGCCATCTCTTCCGGCACCTTGACCGGTACCATTGCGCAGCAGCCGAAGGAGCTCGGCAAGCAGGCAGTACAGGCGGCAGTCAAGGCGATCAAAGGCGAGAAAGTCGATAAAACCCAGTCGATTGAAGTCAAAACCGTCACCAAGGAGAATGTCGCGGATTTCCAGTGACTGGATTTGACACAACAGGCTGAGGTGAAGATGCCTCTGCCCCCATGGCATGCGGAATGCGTTGAGGGAAAACGCAGCCAAGAATGGATTCCATTTCGCAATCCGCATGCCAACACTACGAAAGGATAGCCGATATGCTTACTCATGGAATACTGAATGCACAACTCTCAGCTGCGCTTGCGGGATTACGGCACAAGGATGTGTTCGTCGTTTCCGATTGTGGTCTTCCTGTGCCGCAGGGTATTGAAGTCATTGACTTGGCGGTGGTATTCGGTGTGCCTCGCTTCGAAGAAGTGCTGGAAGCGCTACGGCCGCAGCTTGTATTAGAGGAGGGTCTGATGGCTGAAGAGGCTCGAGGCGAACAGGCCGAACGATGGGTCAAAGATCACTTCAATGTACCTTTGTCTTATGTGCCGCATGACGGTTCGGGGGGATTTAAGTCCCATATCAAGAATGCGAAGTTTGTCGTTCGCACAGGTGAAACCACCTCGTACGCCAATGTGATTTTCCGATGCGGCGTGCCATTCTAGAAATCCGATGCATATGGCAGTTGCCTCATTACGGATAACCTGATTTACCGGAAATCAAAATTACCGTTAATGATGGTTCAGGCTGCCTCCGGCAGTCTGAACCATCGACGCATTTTCACGACTCATGCTTTCACAAACGGCCAGATGAGCGTGGCCATACGCTCCGACCAAGGAACGTCTGAGTCGGAGTCCTTATACAGCGCCTTACAGGTGAGCATGGAGCCCAGTATGGTGCTGAACAGGAATTTCGTATCCAGTCCACGGCGGAAGGCTTCGCTTGCCACACCGCGCTCGACGAACGTCGCAAAACGTTGCTCCGCCGGCGTGATTACCTGATCGGCGATCGTCTTCAACGAATCGTTGTCGGACGAGAGCACCACGCCGACCGCTTTCAGACCGATCTCGCTGTCGAAGCAGTTCTGGATACGTTCCAACATGGCCTGCAGGCCGGAACGAGACGGCTGCAAATCGCTGAAATCCGGCAATCCCGCAACTTCCAGCTGAATGCGTTGCAACAGGTCATCGGCGTTTTTGTAGCGCCGGTAAATCGTCGTCTTGGCTACGCCGGAACGGCGGGCGACCTCCTCAATCGTAACGGCCGCAACGCCTTTGGAAATCATGATCTCCAAAGTGGCCCTCATGATCTTGCGATCGGTCTGCTCACGTAACTGCTCGCGTCGGCCCTGAATCTTCTGCACGGCTCCTTGCACCGCCGTCTCGACCACGCTTGCCGGCGAAGCGGCAGGGGAGACAGTCGGCGGCACACCGGTGTTCATTAATCCATTCATCACATGATCACCTTCGTGCTTTCCACCTTTGCGATATACCATTTGTTGAACTTCATCATCGGAATGCGTAGCAGCAGGCCGATGAGCAATAGCGGTGGGATGAACAGCGCCAGCGCGCCGATCGACGTCCAGAAATCATTGTTGTATATGCCGGCGATGGCCGCACGCATGGCCGTGACCGAATGCGTGACCGGTAGGAACGGACTGATGTCGGAGATGATGCGCGGCATGACGGCCAGCGGATACGCGCCGTTCGAACCGGAGATCTGCATGATGAGGAACAGTACGCCGATGGCTTTGCCCACGTTACCGAAGCTCGCCACCATCGTATATGCAAAGAACGAGTAGATCAGTGCGGAAATCCAGCCGGAAATCATGAATAGCCACGGGTGCACGGCCTGTACATGCATGAATAGCAGACTGCCGCCAAGCGAGAACGTGGCCTGCATGAGTGCGATCACCGCGAATACGAGGTAGTGGCCGAAGAACAGCTGGTGTGGTTTCGGGTTGCCCAGTGCCATGCGGGTTTTGCGGGACACGGAGGTCTTCAAAGTCACGGCCATGAGCAGTGAACCCACCCACAACGTCACGAATGTGTACAGGGGGGCGAGCTGCGAGCCGAAATTCTTCACCGGGAACACAGCGGTGCGCTTCACCTTGACAGGGGCCGCGAGCGTGGTGGCCAGCGAGTCGGTGTTCTTGCCCAGCACGTCCTTGACCATGCTCATGTCGCCGCTGTTCAGCGCGTCGGACAGCGTGGCATTGAATGTGGAAAGCTTGTTGCCGGCCGTGGTAAGGCTGTCGGCGGTGGAGTCCAACACCTCACGGATGGTGGTCAGCTGCTTGTCCGCACTCGACGTGGTCTTGTTGAGGTCGCCGAGTGCGCTCTTAAGATTGGCGGCACTCGCGTTGAGCGCGCTCGAAGCGGTGCTTACGGAGCTGCCGATTTCGTTGAGCTGCGGCTTGAGATTCGTGTCGAAATCGGAGTGCACGGCATTGATCGAGGCCTTCGCCTGCGTGGCGAGATCCTTGATGGCGGCTTGGCTTTCCTTGGAATCGCTGATGCCGTCGTCGATATGCTGCGCCGCATCGGTAAGTGTGGCTGCGAGTGTCTTCTGCATATCGATGGCATTGTTCAGCTTGCTGATGGATGCCTCGAATTTGCCGATGATCGCCGTCAGCGTCTTCTTCTCCAAATCGGTCAGCGAGGTATCGGTGTCGAGCTTGTTCTGCAGATCATCGTGGGTTTTCTGCAGATCGTCGACGATGTGCTGGTATTGCGCGGTCTGGTTGGTCACGTTGGATGCCTGATTGCGTAACGCGGTCGCGGTATCGCCCGCCTGCGTACTCACATTGGCGAACAATGAGTCGACTTCGTCTCCCACCGCGGCGAAGCTTTCGCCTGACTGCTTGATGGCGGTGCTGAGTGCTTCGGTGGAGGTGTTCAGCGCACCGGATAGGTCGGTCACGCTGCCGGAAGCCGATTTCAGCTGTTTGCCGGCGGTTTTCGCGCTGGATGCGGCCTGTTGGATCAGGGTTCCGGAGCTGTCGAGCAGGGTTTGTGCGCTGCCGGTCAATGAGCTGAAGGTCTTGAGTGATGAGGCGGTCTGCGTGAGTCCGGCCGCGAAATCGCTGATGTTCGAGCTGAACTGTTGCAGTTGGTTCTTCGCCTCGGGCTTGTCGAGCTGATCGGATAGCTGCGTGGCGAGGTCCAGCGCCGTTTCGGTGAGTGTCTTCGAGAACATCTCGTTGATCTCCGCCGACACGGTGTCGGCGCCCTGACCGGTCACCTTTGGTGCGAGTGCGTTCTTTTTCTCGTTGTTGTAGTAGGTGAGCTCCGCATGCTTGGAATCCTTGGAGAAGAAGGTCATCATGCGCTTGCTGAAATCCTTCGGAATGATGACGGCGGCATAGTATTTGCCGGATTTCGTGCCATCGATGGCCTCCTCTTTGGAGGTGAAGGTCCAGTCGAGCTGGCTGTTGGCGCGCAGGGTGTTGACCACCTGATCGCCCACGTTGATCTTGACGGGAATCAGATCGCTTTTGTAGCCGGCGTCGACGTTCGCGACGGCGAATTTGAGATTGCCGGTATTGGAGAACGGATCCCAGCTGGCGGCCACGTTGAACCAAGTGAACAGCGCGGGCAGCACGGTCAGGCCGATGACGATGATCACGGACACGACGTTGCTGGTGAGGCGTTTGACGTCGCCTACGAACAGCTTCCAGATTGCCTTCATGCGTTGTCCTTTTCGTTCTTCGTGCGGTGGTGCTTGGCGGCCTTGTGCGTCAGTTTGGCCTTGCGTTCCTCCAGGGCGCGCTTCTTACGGCGAATGCGGGCCTTCTGGCGTTCCATGAGCATGCCTTGGATGGCTTCGTCGCTCAAGGAGCCAAGCTCCACCTGACGGCGCATGCTGTCGCGCATGTATTCGATGACCATCAGGAACCCGATGATAAGCAACACCCAGATGATCCATGTGGCCAGTGCTACCAGTTTCGTGCCATTGGTCAGTGAGAATACGGTGGCCAGAATGGTCGGCACGATGAAGCCCGCAATCAGTGCGCCGCGCTTAAGCTTCGGGTACAGTTCGGTGAACCGGCTCGCACGGTACTCGATGGCCTCGCGGTAGCCGCCCTTGTCGGACAGGACGTGGATGATCTGCGACACGTTATAGCCACGATTCTCTACCATCGGCCGCTCGCCGATGATCATGTCGCTTTCCTCGATCTCGCGGGCGAACAGGCGGTTCAGATTGGTCAGCAGCGGGCGGATCACAATGCCGATGAAGAAGGCGATCGCCACGAACAGCAGCATCACGCCGACCATCTTCAGCCAATGCCCGTCATAGAAGCCGGCGATCGTCTCGCGGAAGGCGTCGATGGTATAGCGGAACGGGATGAACGGGTAGACCGCGCGGAAGAATCGCGGCATCATATCGATCGGGTATAGGCCGGAACCTCCCGGAATCAGCAGAATCGCGAGCAGAATGCACATGCCCTTGCCAACGTGCATGAAGGTGGTCGACAACGCGTAGGTGATGCTCAGGAACGTAAGCGACGTCAACGTGCCGGTCAGTATGAACATGAACGGGTTGACCGCCTGCACGCCGATGATCAGGTCGCCGATTGCGCATAGCGCGCCTTGGATGGCGGCCGGAATGGCGAGCAGCAGGAAGCGGCCGAGATACTTCTCGGTGGTGGTCAGATCGAGATCTTCAAGGTCGTCGTCATCCACTTCGAGCTTCATGATCACCATGTAAGCGAACGCGCCCACCCATAGCGAGAGGGTGTTGAACATCGGTGCCATGCCGGAGCCGTACGTGTTCACCGGGTAGATGTTCTTCGTCTTGATCACGGTGGGGGACTGCATGAAATCAGCGATTTTCGTGACGTCCAGGCCATCTTCGCCGATGAGGTCGTTCAGCAGGCTCGCGCCCGACAGTGCGTTCAGATCGGTGGATAGCTGGCTCAGCTTGTTCTCGATGGTCTGCAGTTGCTCATCGGTGTCCTTAAGCATGGAACGCGTGTCGGCGGAGACCTGCTCAAGCTGGTCGAGTACGGACGAGGTCTGTTGCGTCAGGAAATTCTGGCTGGTTACGGTGCCGGAAAGGGTTCCGGCGGTCGTGGCGAGCGAGCTCAGGCCGCTGTTGAGTTGGGGCAGCGCACTCGAATTGATGGCGTTGCGTGCGTCCGTGGCGGAGTTCAGCGTGGACTGCGTGGAGGTGTTGAACTGGTTCGACAGTTTCGTGGTGCCGGCCACCGTGTTCTTGGTGTCGGTATTGAGCTGATTGAGGTCGTTGAGCGTATTCGCCGACTGTCGGTTACGTGATTGCAGGTCGCTGATGATCTGCTGATACTGCTTGTTCAGTTCGGGGCTGACATTGGAGATGTCGATCTTCTGTAGGCTGTCGAGCACTTTCGCATTGTCGCTGTTGACCTTCTGCATGGTGCCGATGGCGCTGCCGGCGTAGCCGTTGGCCGCCGCCAGACCGCTGGTCACCGTGTTGACGCTGGTGTTCGTCTGCGTGGACAGTTGCGAGAGCAGCGCCGAGCCTTGGTCAAGCGAGGCCGATGCGGTCGATGAGAAGGTGTTGATGCGGGTCTGCGTATCGGTGATCAGATTGGCGGTGCCGGACAGCCCTTTGCCGGCGCTCGCGGCGGCGGTCTGTACGTCGTTCAACGCGGCGCGTGCGGCCTGAATCTGATCGGGGGTGTTGGCCAGGTTGGCGCTGAGATCGCTGATGGTGGTGCGAATCTTCTCCACGTTCCGCTGTGTCTTGTCAAGTTCGGCAACGGCTTCGCTGGTCACGTTGTCGGTCTGTGTCGTGATGGTATCGCTTACCGAGTTCACGGTTTTGGAGAGCACTTCGCTCACAGTGGAAACGAAGGTGCTGTTCACGGTGCGATCCACGGTGGTGGTTCCCGAATCGGTGACCTTCGGTACGAAGGCGCTGGCCTTCTCATTCACGTAGTATTCGAGGGTCGGACGTTCGGAATTGCCGGTGATCACGCCCGCGAGGTCTTCGCTGAAGTCCTTGGGAATGATGATGGCCGCATAGCAATCGCCCGACTGCACGGCCTCCATGGCCTTGGCCTTGCTCATGAACTGCCAACCGAGCTGATCGTTCTTCTTGAGGGTGCTTTCAATCTGGTCGCCGAGATTCAGCTGGCCCAGCATGGCGTTGTTGGTGCCTTCGTCGACGTTCGCCACCGCCACCCTGATGTTGTTGGTGTTGCCGTATGGATCCCAGAATCCATAGATATTGAACCATGCATACAGCGGCGGAATGACGGTCAGGCCGGTCATGATGACCCACGCCGCGGGCACGCGAAGAATTCGCATGATGTCACGGTGCAGGATCTTCAGCACGTTGCTCATAGGAAGTGCTCCCTTTTGCCGGATCGCTCCGGTAGTGGCGGTGTTCACGACTGTCGCGTAGCGATACGCAATTCGTAGCGCTACGCTTCAAGTAGCGTAATACCATCTCCCGGACAATCCCGCTTCCCGTTCTCGGATAAGGGCAGTGTCGTAGGAAATGCGGCGGAAAAAAAGGGGGGAAATCATTGTCAGCGAATGTCCAAAAATCTTCTAGAAACCTTCCTGACGGTTTCCAGATATCGGCCAATCGGCTGTTGTTCAATACAACTAACGACGTCGCATAACCCAAGAACATCCACCTTCTCGTGAAAGGAACGATCATGGTTTATGCAGCTCATCATCCACAGCAAACGCATCGACCGGTCGGCAAAATCATCGCCATCGCGGCGGCCGTCTCGCTAGTCTCCGGTTTTGGTGCGGGCGCAGGCGTGGCCGCCATCGTGAAAGCGAGCGCAACCAGTCAGCAATCCGTCATGTCTTTGGTAGGGCAGGGAGGCGGCGCCGACACCATGAGCTACGACTACACCGGCAGCTATTCCGGGGCTCTCACCGCCGACGGCAAGTCGGTGGAGTCGAGTGGTGAAACGGTTTCCGCAACCAGCTCCGACCAGAACGCAGCCCTTGTGCAAAATGGCGGAACGTTGACCATCACCAATGGCAAGCTGACCAAATCCGGCGACAGTGACAACGCCGACAACTGCAACTTCTACGGCACCAACTCCGCATTGCTGGCGGTGGGGGAGAAGTCGAAGGCCATCATCTCCGACTCTTCCATTGACGCGACGAGCTCCGGATCGAATGCCATCTTCTCCACCGATTCCGCATCCGTGCTGGCCAATAATGTCAACATCACCACATCCGCGGCCAACTCGCGTGGCCTTGATGCCACTTATGGAGGCTCGATCATCGCCAACGCGATGACGATTTCGACCAAGGGCGACCACAGTGCGTCACTCGCCACCGATCGCGGCGGCGGATCGGTTTCCGTGACCGACTCCACGTTGAACACGGCCGGCAGTGGCTCCCCACTGCTGTACTCGACCGGCGATATCGAGGTTTCGGGCGTGACCGGTACGGCGAGCGGTTCGCAGATCGCCGGTATGGAGGGCCTGAACACCATCCTGATCAACAATTCGACGCTGGAAAGCACGAATACCGGCACCACCGGTTCCGATCCGGTGGCGAACGGCGTGATCATCTACCAGTCGACCTCCGGCGACGCGGAATCCTCGACCGGTCAACATGCCACCTTCCAGGCGAAGGACTCCACGTTGAAATCGGCGATCACCAGCGGATCGATGTTCTATTTCACCAACACCACAGCCGACGTGGTGCTCTCGAACACCGATCTGGACTTCGACTCGGACGCGGCGAACCTGATCATGGCGGCCGGCAACGATTCGAATAACTGGGGTACCGCAGGTTCGAACGGTGCGACGGTGAACTTCACCGGGCGTTCGCAGACGTTGAAGGGCAAGGTGAGCGCCGACACCATTTCGAGCGTGACGCTCAACCTGCTGGAAGGCTCCACGTGGACGGGTTCCGCTGAAATCACTGAGAATTCCGCCGGTTCGACTTCGGACGCTCCGATCACTGTGAATGTTGACGGCACCTCGACGTGGGTGGTCACGGCCGACACGACCGTCTCCGCCCTGAACGTGGCCGATGGCGGTAAGGTGGTGGACTCCTCCGGCAAAACCGTCACCATCAAGGCCAACGGCAAAACCGTGGTCTCCGGCGACAGTGACCTGACCGTCACGGTCACCGGCTCCTACGGCACCACCGTCGAGGCCGGTTCCGACACCGAACTCAGCTCGGATGTGACTGACCGCACGGCGTTCGACAAGCAATTCGGCACCAGCACCTCTTGGTCCTTCTGATCCCCACGGCAAACCCAATATCCAACATCACTGCAATATCACTCAAAGGAGTACATCATGACTAACTTCGATTTCGATACCAGGAACACCCAAAACCAGCAGCAGAACACCGACGGGCAGCCGACCCAGACCATGCCCGAACAGCAGGGTACGCAGGCTTCGCAGCCCGCTCAGCAGTACTATGCGCCGCCCACCCAGCCGGCGCAGCCTGTTCCGGATTCGTTCAATGGTCCGGTTGCCGCGAAGTCCAATACCAAGCTCGGTGGCAAGGTCATCGGCGTCGTGGCGGGCATAAGCCTTCTGTGCGGTCTGGCCGGTGGCGTCGGCGGTGCCTTCGCCGTGAATGCGCTGTCCGGTTCCAATGAGCCGCAGATGAGCCAGCAAGGTGGCCCGAGCCAGGGCGGCCCGGGGCAGATGGGCGGCCAGTCCGGCAATGGCAATTCCCAGAATGGCAATGGCCAGATGGGTGAGCCTCCGAGCGGGCAGGGCGGCCAAAGCGGCTCTGATGGCCAGTCCGATTCCAATGGCAATTCCGGTAGCCAGTCCGACGGCTCCAGCTCCGGCAAGTCCAGTGGTTCGAACTCCAGCAGCAGCTATTCCGACGCCGACGATTCGGACACCATCGCCAGCTGACCGCATATGTCATGCTAAATGGGAACGCGCGGCGTTTTCCTTCTCGCGGTGAAGGCTTGCGCCTTCATCGCGAGGATTCTTTATGCCCCCTAAAACGCTATCTGGCAGCCAGATAGCGTTTTAGGGGGCATGAGGTCTCATGTTTTCGGGCACTTGGCATTTTCCCTACGCGATATTACGCGTTTTTTGATAGCGTTGGCCCGGGAGGGTGCACATATGAACGAGCACGAAACAAGCGCGGCCATCGCCGACGAAACCGTTATCGACGCCATCGAAGTCGCGCAAGCCGTTGATGCGGTGGCGGCCGATGAATCCAGCAACCCCGCCGATCGCCGCCTGCCGTTGATTTTCCGCATCTACGGCATCATCATGCTGGTCGAGGGTGTGGTCACGCTGCCGATTATCGTGCTTGCGGCCTTGTATGCGGTACGTGCCGTGATCGAAGGCCGTATGGCGGTCGACGCCATCAACCTCACCGTTATCCTGTCGGTCATTCATGCGGTCGTGCTGTTGGCCACCACGGCCTGTCTGGCGGTGTTCGGCGTGCTGCTGGTACTGAACAAACGGCGTCACGTGGCGCAGTGGACATACGTGATGATTCCGCTCACCCTCGCGGAGGGTCTCTTATCGTTGGCATTGCAAGGTCTTGACGTCAATCTGATCGCTCCGGCCGTGCAGCTGGTCGTGTTGATCGCGTTGCATATCACCGCCGACCCGTCGTTGCGCGAGGAGCGCCGACTGCAGTTCGCCTTGCGCCGCATGGATGCGCGTAGTGAGTACGAGGATGCCGTGGCCGTGGGCATGGCCGGCCGGGATCTGACCGGCAAAGGCTACATTTCGCTGGACTTCTTCAATCTGTTCTGGCTATTCGTGGTCGGTTGCGTGTTCGGTCTGGCGATTGAGACCATCTACCATTTCATTCTGTTCGGCGAGTATCAGGATCGTGCCGGCTTCCTATGGGGGCCATTTTCGCCGATTTACGGCTTTGGCGCGGTGATCCTGACCGTGCTGTTGAATCACCTGTGGCGGTCCAATTGGCTGCTGATTTTCTGTGCCAGCGCGCTGATCGGCGGTGCCTTCGAATATTTCACCAGTTGGTTCATGGAAACGGCCTTCGGCATCACGGCGTGGAACTATACGGGTCAATGGCTGTCGATTGACGGCCGCACTTCCGGCAAGTACATGTTTTTCTGGGGGTTGCTCGGTCTGATATGGGTCAAGCTGATTTTGCCGCGATTGCTGGCGTTGATTCAGCGCATTCCGTGGAAGGTGCGTTATTCGTTGACGGCCGTATGCTTCGTGCTGCTGTTCGTCGACGGCGTAATGACGCTGATGGCATTGGACGCCTGGTATTCGCGCATGGCCGGCATCGCCCAGAATTCACCGGTCTCGCAGTTCTTTGCCACCTATTTCAATGATGCGTTCATGGTCGACCGTTTCCAGACCATGTCTATCGACCCGTCTTCCGCTGGCCGCATGTAGCCGTTGCCTCTTCCCCAGACGGGGGAGGGTTACGCTGTGGGCGTGACGGCGTTAGGGGGTGCTTGCTATGCCGCGAAGCTTTGCGCCAGCTGTCGAATCAGATCCGGCCTATGCCCGCTCCAGGACGAGTTTGGCGAAATCACCACTGGAATCTGCTTGAATCCGGCGTCCTTGATCTGCTCGAACGTTGAGGGATTCTGCGTCAGGTCAATGGCCACATAGCGTACGCCCAGTTTTGCAAGCTCTTGCTCGGTGGCTTCGCACTGCGGGTTGCTCGGATTGGTGAAAACGGTTACGGTCATCGATTCCTCCCTATGCAAGCTGTACTGGCCACGTTCTTCGGTTGTGCTTGTTCGTCTGCAAACCACTATCTAGGATACACACTACCTGTAGTGATGTGTCGCGCGTTTCACCACTGCATATAGTGGGGAATTCCCCAGATTGACGTCAGGTACGAACGTTTGTTCGAACGATTTCAGTCTATCCCAAAGCGTGGAATGTGACCCATCTCGCATGTCGCCAATCGAGTCCTCGCCCGTTCCTGAAGCGTGCGCAGGCCGCATCCGTCCATGCCGACCATTGCGACTGGCGCATCCGTCGCGTCATCGTCCTACGGATTTTCCGCGCAGACGGATTGCCCGGTGGCCAATGCGAACGATCTTCCAGCCCTGAAATGGCATGAGGACACTCAACAACGAAAGGAACAGGAGCCGGAGATGGCGAATGAAATGCCACTGAGATACGGGTTAGTGCTTTCGGAACGACATTGCTACGCAACGAGATACGGGACAAGATGCGCAACGAAACGCGGGATGAGAACCTGTGCCCCCCCAGGGATTCGAACCCTGAACCCACGACTTAAAAGGACGCTGCTCTAACCGTTGAGCTAGAGGGGCAACAGTGACATAGTATACAGCACATTCGGACCAAACGCCACACGAATTGGCGATGCGTGGTGAATCTATCAGTGAATATATCGGGAATTCCGTCGTCACCCATCAAATCGGCCTAGAGTGAGGCATATGTCATGCACCACGATTCTTGTAGGCAAAAAAGCCAGTTACGACGGCTCCACCATCATCGCCCGCGATGACGATTCCGGATCCGGCCGTTACGATCCGAAACGATTCGTCGCCATCGCGCCGGAGGACCAGCCACGGCACTATCGCAGCGTGTTGAGCCACGTCGAAATCGATCTGCCTGACAATCCCTGCCGATACAGCATCGTGCCGAATGTGCTGCCGAACCGCGGTATCCTCGCCGAGGCAGGTGTCAACGAACACAATGTGGCGATGAGCGCCACCGAAACCATCGCCGTCAACGAACGCGTGCTCGCGGCCGATCCGCTGGTCGAGCTGCGGCCGGCCGATGCACAAGCCGGAACGCCCGAAATTCCCGGCGGCATCGGCGAGGAAGACATCATCACGCTCGTCCTGCCATACGTGAACACCGCGCGAGCAGGCGTTGCGCGCCTTGCGGAACTGCTCTCGGCATACGGCACCTACGAGTCGAACGGCATCATCATCTCCGACGTGGATGAAATCTGGTATGTCGAGACGATAGGCGGCCACCATTGGATCGCCCGCCGTGTACCGGACGACTGCTATGCGACCATTCCCAACCAGCTCGGCATCGATGATTTCGACTTCGACGACGCCTTCAGCGACCAGCGCGAATTCATGTGCAGTGCGGATTTGTGCGAATTCATGGCCGCACACCATCTCAATCGTACGATCAATGCGGCTCCGTCCAACGGTTTCGGCTTTCAGCCAGCAGGAACGCCCAATGGCGTCATCGGCGGCCGCGTGGCCTTGAGACGCAATCATTTCAATCCGCGAACCGTTTTCGGCACGGCCACTGCAAAAGACCACATCTATAACACCCCGCGCGCCTGGTACATGCAACGCCACCTGAACCCCAGCGAAGATTGGGATTCGCCGTCCGCACGCTATACGCCGGATTCCGACGACATTCCATGGTGCCGCGTGCCAGAGAGCGCCATCACCATCGAAGACGTCGACTTCCTGATGAGCGCGCATTTCGAAGGCACTCCATACGACCCATACGGCACACTCGGCACGCCGGAGAGCCGCCACCGCTACCGCCCGATCGGCATCAACCGCACCGGGCATATGGTAGCCATGCAGATCCGCCCATACGCGCCGGAAGCGAACCGTTCGATCATGTGGATCTCATACGGTTCCGGCCCATTCACCGCAGCTACGCCGTTCTACGCGAACGTCGACGATACGCCCGCCTACCTGCGCGACACCACGCCGGAGGTCTCGACCGACAATCTGTATTGGACGAACCGGCTGATTGCGGCGCTCGCCGATGCGCATTTCTATGAGACCAGCAATGCGATTGAAGCATTCGCGGAGGCCGCTCGCACGTACGGTCATCGTTTGGTCGAACGTACGGATGCCGCCTTACGCAATATCGGCAAGGATTCAGACGATTCGGCCGTCGGCGATTCCGTGGCGGAGACAGCGGGGGAGCCGATTGCCGGGCGGCTGCAGGCGGCCAACGACGAGATGGCGGAATACTTGCGTACGCATGCCACGAAACTGCTCAACGACGTGCTGCACACGTCCAGCAATCTTATGCGCAACGGTTTCGCGATGTCGGATCGCTGGAACTGAGCCCGCCGTACGGCGCATCGGCTCCGGTTCGGCCGACTCAGTTGAATCCGACGACGTGTTCCGCCACGAAATAGCCGTTGCGAATCACGAACCGACCGATTGAGCCGCGCAGATTCAGCGCGCGCGACATGGCCTTCCTGCGTACATCCGCATACATGGAAGGCGAGTAGGCTTTGATGTCCGCCCACATCTCCTTCTTTTTCGCATAGTTTTCCGGCTTGCGAGACAGAATCATGAACACGCTCGCTACGGAAGTCTCAATCGCCAGAAAATGAATCATGTAACGGTACAGGCCTTCCGGCACGGTCCCGCGTTCCGGGGTCGCCCGCACCATGTACTGGTTCACCAGGCGCAGCTGGTCCACGCGGCGGATCATCACGTCGGTCTGTACGCTTTGGCCGTCACGGCCGATGAAATAGTGGTAGAACGGCGTGTCCAGGTACTTGATCGTCTTCACCCACGGGAATGGCTGGTAAGCGTAGATGAAATCCACGTAGAAGGTGTGCTCGGGCAGCCGCATGCCGGATGCGCGCACCACCGCGGTGCGGAAGGTCAGCGCATGCATGAGAATGTATTCCGCCAATCCGAAATGGCCCAGATCGTTCCAGGTCAGTCGTTCGTCGGACTTCATGGCGCGACGGAAGTTCACCACGTGTTTCACGATCTTGCCGACCTTGTCGTACACGTAGTTGGTTACCAGCATGTCGATCGGATCGGTGCGCTCGGCCTCCTCGCGTAGTGTGGCCATTACGAGCTCAAGCGATTCGGCCCCCACCCAATCGTCCGCGTCCACGACCTTCACGTACATGCCGCTCGCCGCCGCAATGCCGGTGTTCACCGCGCCGCCATGCCCCTTGTTGTCCTGATGGATCGCGCGCACCACGCCGGGATGCCGCTGTTCGAAGGACTTCGCCATGGCAAGCGTACCGTCGGACGAACCGTCGTCGATGATCAGCACTTCGATGTCATCGTTGCGTTTCGCGGCGATCAGCGACTCGACGCACCGTCCCAGATACGTTTCCATGTTGTACGCGGGCACCACGAAGGTGAGCGTCTTCTTCTCCTGCATATTCTTCCTTGGGTAAAGCCAAAGGCGTCGGTTACGGTAGCGGATCGTCCGATTGCCGCATAACGAAACTAACGTAGCACCTTGTGCGCTTTCGGGGTACCCGTTATGCACAATCGGTACTCCGAAAGTCGTAAACTGCACCTGAAATTCCCCCTAGGGATACCTTCGGTACATTCGTTGACGTTTGTTCGCTTAACGTCAATCCTTGCGACTGCGGTAGCCGTCAGTCCGCTTCCGTCTCTTCCGGCGAGGAAGTCGCCATCGGGGATGACTGGGGGAGGGGATTCTCGGATTTCGGCCCTTTTACGGCTTTTCTTTCTTCTCGCTCCATGCGTTTTTCCGCCTCCCTTTGCGCCTTGTCCCCTTCGAAACGCAGCTCCGGCTTGGCTTCCATGCGGCTCAGGCCGTACCAGGCGAGATTCACGATGTGCGCGGCCAGCTGCTCCTTGCTGAGCTTGCGCTGGTCGGCCCAATACTGGCAGGTGTATACGGTCATGCCGATGAGCATCTGCGCATAATATGGCACGCCCTTGGCGGGCAGGTGCTGGCGTTTGAACGATTCGGTGAGCAGGTCTTCCACGCGAATGCTGATATCGCCGAGCAGTGAGCTGAACGATCCGGCCGGATCGGTTTTCGGCGAATCTCGGGTGAGCACGCGAAATCCTTTGGCGTTCTCCTCCACATAGGTGAGCAGGGCCAGTGCGGCACGTTCCACGATTTGACGAGGGTGCGCCTGTTGGTCGGACAGCGCGTTGACGAGTGTGTCGGTGAGTGCGCGCATCTCACGGTCCACCACTACGGCGTACAGGCCTTCCTTGCCGCCGAAATGTTCATAGACGATGGGCTTCGATACCTTCGCGGTCGCGGCAATCTCCTCTACGCTTACCGCTTCGAACCCCTTCGACGCGAACAGCGACCGACCGATTTCGATGAGCTGCTCACGTCTTTGAAATGACGTCATCCTGGATGTACTGGCCATGCTGTCCAGTTTTTCACGCCCCGTGGATGAGCTCCCCCGAGTGTCCGATTCTCCAGAATCAGACAGGTGAGGATGGGGCGATGTGTCCGTTGCGGTTTTTAGGCTGGGATTATGGATACCAATGTGATTATCGCGATTGTCGCCATTGTTGTGATTGCAGCGCTGTTGCTGCTTGGTGGTTGGTGGTTCGGCAAGTCGCGCAAGAAAGCCATAGACAAGTCCGTTGAGGATGCCAAGGCCAAGGCTGATGAGCGTCTTGCCCAAGAAGTCCAGAAAGCTGAGACGGCCCAGGAAGCCGAGGAAGTCCAGGAAGTAGCGGCCGAAGTCCCTCCGATCGCCTCGACGGAAGAGGCGAAGGCCGCGCCGGCGGTGGAAACCCCGGAGTCCACGGGCTCGCGCATTCAGCGTCTCAAGGCCAAGCTGGCCAAGTCAGGCAATCCTTTTGGCAAGGTATTGTTCAACATCCTCGCCAAGGACCATCTTTCCGAGTCCGATTGGGAGGATGTCGAAGACACCCTGCTACTCGCTGACGTCGGCGCCGAGGCCAGCGAACAGTTGGTTGAGGAACTGCGTAACGATGCCCGCATCAGCGGTCAGTCCGATCCGTCCGAAGTGCGCAAAGCCTTGAAGGACAAACTGCTCAAGCTGGTCGGCACCGATACGGATCGCCGTCTCAACGCCGACAAGGAAGGTGCGAACAAGCCGAGCGTCATCATCATGGTCGGCGTGAACGGCACCGGTAAGACCACCACTGCGGGCAAGCTGGCTCGTCTGTTCGTGGCCGACGGCAAGCAGGTGATAATGGGCGCCGCCGATACGTTCCGTGCGGCGGCCGCCGATCAGCTCGAAACCTGGGGCGCGAAGGTGGGCGTACCGGTCGTGCGTTCCGACAAGGATGGTGCCGACCCGGCGTCCGTCGCATTTGAGGCCAGTGAACAAGCCAAGGAAACGCATGCCGACGTACTCATCATCGATACCGCCGGCCGCTTGCAGAACAAGGCGAATCTCATGGACGAGCTTGGCAAGATCCGCCGCGTCACCGAAAAGAACCTGCCGGTCGACGAAGTGTTGCTCGTACTCGACGCCACCACCGGCCAGAACGGCATGGCGCAGGCGAAGGTGTTCGCCGAAGCGATTGGCATTACCGGCGTGGTGCTGTCCAAGCTGGACGGTTCCGCCAAGGGCGGCATCGTGATTTCCGTACAGAAGGAGCTCGGCGTTCCGGTCAAGCTCGTCGGCTTGGGCGAAGGCCCGGATGATCTCGCTCCGTTCGATCCGGAAGGCTTCGTCGACGGCATCCTCGCCTAATGGACGGACGCCCCGAATGCAAACGGCCGACCCTGCGTGAAGCACGGTCGGCCGTTTGGCATCTTGTGCAGTTCTTTGGAACGGCCTTGCCTGCCATGCCCTCGCTGCTATGCCTTTGCCGGTATGCGCTTGATGGTAAGTTTCAGCAACAGCGGAGCGACCAGCGTGACCAGTGAAATGATGAAGATGATCGTCGAGTAATACTCGTTGCCGAGCACATGCTCGTTGAAGCCGATTTGCGCCGTGATCAGCGCCATTTCGCCACGCGGCACCATGCCGGCGCCGATCATCACCGACGAGGCCGCACCGAAGCCGGCCATTGCGCCGCCCAGGCCGCAACCGACGATCTTCGTGATCACGCCGAGAATCGTCATGATCACGATGAATACGATCATGCGTGAATCATCGACCGCGGTCGTATTCAAGCCGATGCCCACGAAAAAGACCGGTACGAACAGCGTGTCCCCGACCGGCTCTATATAACGGTCCGTTTCTTCGGCATAGTCGCTATTGCTCACCGCGATGCCGGCGAAGAATGCGCCGACCGCGTAGCTCAGTCCGGCAAGATCCGAAGCCCACGCCATCGCAAGGCAGATGATCACCGCCATCACCGCGATGCCGGACGGCGCCTTCAGCACGCCCGCAAGCGTCATAAGTGCCGGTGCGATCCATACGATCACCACCACGGCCCCTACGAAGAACGCCGCCTGCTTCAGGATGATGAGTCCTAGGTCGGCCACGTTCACGCTGCCGGTGTTCACCAGCGTGCACATTACGGACAGCAGGATCACACCGATCACGTCGTCGGCCACGGCCGCGCCCAGGATCGACACGCCTTCCTTCGAATCGAGCAGTCCTGCCTCCTTCAGCACCGCCACCGAAATCGACACGGACGTCGCGGAGAACACCACGCCGATGAACGCCGCAGGAATCGGCTCGAATCCGAACGCGAGGCTCACCCCGCCCATGACGACCACCGGGAACACCACGCCCATGCATGCGATGATGATCGCCGCCTTCGAGTATTTCTTCAGCAGCTGCAGATCACAGCCGACGCCGCCCAAGAACATCAGAATGATGATGCCGAGATCGCTGAACAGCGAAATGTAGTCGCTTGAGTGCAGCACATTCAGCAATGCCGGCCCGCAGACGATGCCTACGAGAATCTGTCCGATCACCTCCGGCAGCTGCAGTTTTCTGCAGATCAGTCCTGAACAGGTGGTCAGCGCCAACATGGCGCACAACGAGACGATGAACGTCGCCATATTTTCTCCGTCTTCCTCACGGTACGACAGTGCCTTGTGCATTGCCGTCCTTGCGGATATTCCGTGATGCCTGTCTCCCCGCAACGTATTTCGGCCATGCCGTAAACGGGGGTCTGTTGCGATGTCATGGGATTCGTGCGTACTCCTGCCCTCCGCCAGGTCACATTGTATGAGAATCCTGATTTCATACGATTGCCGATACGAAAAATAGATGAAACATTCGCTGCGGCCATGATCGTGAGGGGTTGTTCAAGGTTGGTTTTCCGCCTTTTTCGCGGTATGTTTCGCGGGGGTATGCCAAAGGTAATCTGCTAGATTGCCGTATATGGTGTTACGTCTCCGTAACACTTCGTAACGTTTTCAAAACGAGGGCGGCGTTCCATACCGTTCTGTCAACCCCACACGATGGGGTCGGAAATTTTCGAATTAGGTAAAGAAAAGAGAGGGAGGGTGACATGGGCCAGCTTGATTCTGGAAATGCTGCGTGGATTTTGACTTCCGCGTCCCTTGTGTTCCTCATGACGCCTGGTGTGGCGTTCTTCTATGGTGGCATGGTTCGTGCGAAGGCCGTATTGAATATGATGATCATGGAGGCGGCCGCATTGTCCGTCACCATGATCATGTGGGTGCTGTGGGGCTGGTCCATTGCCTACGCAGGCTCTTCGGTCGGCGGCATCTTCGGTGATCCGGCAACCGGCTTCCTGCTGAAGGACACGATGGTCGCCGATGACGGCGTCTTCGGTTCGGCCGCGCTGAACTCCAACAACTATCCGGTCAGCGTGGATGTGGCGTTCCAGTCCGCGTTCGCCATGATCACCGTCGCCCTGATCTGCGGCGCCATCGCCGAGCGCGTCAAGTACAGCACCTGGATGATCTTCGTCGCACTGTGGATTACGTTCGATTACGCTCCGCTCGCCCACATGGTGTGGAACGGTGGCCTGCTGTCCGCTGACGGCGCCATCTCCCAGGCCATCGGCGCTGCCGCCCACGACTTCGCAGGTGGTACGGTCGTTCACATTAACGCCGCAGTCGCCGCTCTCGTCATCGTACTGATCATCGGCAAGCGTAAGGGCTTCGGCACTCAGCCGTTCCGCCCGCACAATGTTCCGTTCGTCATGCTCGGCGCCTTCCTGCTGTGGTTCGGCTGGTTCGGCTTCAACGCAGGTTCCGCCTTCGCCGCTGACGGCACCGCCGGCTACGCCTGGGTTTCCACCTCTGCCGCAACCGCTGCCGCAATGCTTACCTGGGGCTTCACCGAGAAGATCCGTACCGACCACTACACCGCTATGGGTGCCGCTTCCGGTATCGTCGCCGGTCTGGTCGCCATCACCCCGGCCGCCGATGTGGTCTCCCCGCTGTGGGCCATCGTGCTGGGCGGCATCGCGGGTGTGCTCACCTGCCTCGCCTGCGGCCTGAAGTTCAAGTTCGGCTATGACGATTCGCTTGATGTTGTCGGCGTCCACGGCGTCGGCGGCTTCACCGGCACCGTGCTCATCGGTTTCTTCGGTGAGGGCACCGGCCTGTTCGCTGGCGGTGATTGGCGTCAGCTGGTCGTGCAGCTGCTCGTGGCGATCGTGGCCATCATCTGGTCCGCCGTCATCACCGGCATCATCGCCTTCGCTCTGGAGAAGACCATCGGCTGGCGCGTCACCGAAGCCCAGGAAGTCGGCGGCATCGATCTTGCCGACCAGGGCGAACGTGCTTACGATTTTGCTGGTACCGCAAGCTCTGTTCTCAAGGAGGTGAAGTGAGATGAAGCTCATTACCGCTATCATCCAGCCGCATAAGCTTGACGATGTCAAGGAAGCCCTCGCTGCCGCAGGCGTGCACGGTCTGACCGTGTCCGAAGCCAACGGTTACGGCCGTCAGCGTGGCCACACCGAGGTCTATCGTGGCGCCGAATACACTGTGGACCTGATTCCGAAGATCCGCATCGAGGTGCTGGCCGATGACGCCGACGCCGAGACGCTGGTCGGTGTGATCGTCAAGTCCGCCGGCTCCGGCACCATCGGTGACGGCAAGGTGTGGGTTGCACCGCTCGACTCGGTGACCCGCGTGCGCACCGGCGAGACTGGCTCGGCTGCCATCTGATCCGCATCGGTTCGGATAGGCCGTATTAAAGACCCCCGGGTTATTCTCGGGTTATCAATAAGACAGATCCCCGTACGTGCTACGTGCCGTGCGGGGATTTTCGTTCCCCTCCATCCTCCTTCTGATGGCAAGACGCCGTACGGGGCGCGACGGAGGGGCGCAATCGTCAAAAGGACTTGCACTATGACTTCTGCAGTCGATGGTCTCAAGCAACGTTTCATGGCCATGAGCCAGCCGGATGCCGACGGCGTGTACCGCGATGGTGCGGCGAAACGCAAGGCCCGTACCGATTTGGCCATGGCTTGCCTCAAACAGCTCTGGCAGGAGGCTCTCGATGCGGTCTCCTTCGAAGTGCCCGCCACTGGCATCGGCCTTGGCGCGGTCGGCTCGCTGGCTCGCGGTCAGGTTGGACCGGGCTCCGACCTTGATCTGGTGGTCATTTATGAACCGCACGCCCTGACCGATCGGCAACTCAACGAGCTCGCCAACAAACTGTGGTACCCGATTTGGGATTCAGGGCTTGACCTCGACCAGTCCGTCCGCACCCGCACCCAATGCGAGGCCGTCACTGACCATGATCTGCCTGCGGCCATGGGATGGCTTGACGTGGTGCCGATTGCAGGAGATACGCAACTCATCGAAACCACGGCCACCTCCATTCTCGAACGATGGCGCAAGGCCGCCCGCAAGCGTTTGCCGGAACTGCTCGGTTCCGCCACGTCCCGACTCAACGAATTCGGCCGTATGGCCTACATCAACCAACCCGATATCAAGGAGGCCCGTGGTGGTCTGCGCGATTCGGTGTTGGTCGCGGCGCTTGCCGCCTCCTGGCTGGCCGATCGTCCGCACGGCCGGTACGACGATGCCGTCGAACGCCTGCTCGACGTGCGCGACTGCATTCATCTGGTCGCCAACAAAGACACGAACATGCTGCTTTCGCCCTATCAGGCCAAGGTGTCCGCAATGCTGGGCCTTGCCGACCCGACGTTGCCGGATGGCGAACGCGAAGCCAAGTCGATCGACGATCTGCAGACGCTGCTTGCCCGGGTCGGTCGCCAAATCGCGTTTTCCTTGGATTCCACCGCCTCGCGAGCCGAGCATTCCCTCACCCATGAGAAGCCGAGATTCGCTTTCTTCCAGGTGTTCCAGCCACGCGGCGGCGGCAGGCGGCAGGCGCCGACCTTCGATGTGATCGCCCCCGGCGTGGCCAAGCATGAGGAGGAGATCGTGCTGGCCCCCGGTGCCGATCCGAAGACCGACGCGAAACTCGCGTTGCGTGTTGCCGTCGCATCCGCCGAGTTCGGGCTGCCGATCGCACCTGGCACGTTGCAGAATCTCAGGAACTGCCCCATTCGTGACCGTGATTGGGATGAGGAATCCCGCAAGCTGTTCGTGCGCCTGCTCGCCACCGGCCCGGAACTGCTCAACGTGTGGGAGGAGATCGATTTCGTGGACATTCCCGGCCGTTGGATTCCCGAATGGCTGGGCGTGCGCAACCGCCCAAGCGCTTCGGCCGCGCACCGATACACCATCGACCGTCATATGGTTGAGGTGACCACGCGCCTTGGTCGCGAAACCCCACGCGGCAACCGGTATGACGACAGGCATTACACGGCCCTGCTGCTGGCCGGCATCCTGCATGACATCGGCAAGCGCCCGGGCGTTACGAACCATGCGTCCGAGGGTGCGCGTCATGCCTCCACGGTGCTTAAGCGCATGGGTTTCGACCGTGACATCATCTGGTGGGTCACGTTGCTGGTCCGTGAGCATCTGACGCTCTCGGAATTCGCGACCGGGCAGAATCCCAACAATCCGACGGTCGGCGACGAACTGGCCTCTCGCATAGATCATGATCCGGTGCTGCTCGACATGCTGTTCGACCTGACCCGCGCCGACGGCTCCTCGCTCGGCGCCACTTCGGGCGAGACCATTTCCAAACAGTACGGTTGGAGCAAGTGGCGCGAATCGCTTGTGCGCAACATGTACAACGCCACCCGCTACCACATGTGAGCCGGCAGTTTCCACGCCGTCGCGATTCTTGATTCGAACATGACGTTTCATGGCGAAGGCTTTCGTGCGTTTCGTCGTGAAACGTCGTTCAACGCCGATTCACCAAAATGTGGGGAACATAGCACCTTCCGTTCACTTCGGCAAATCGGCAGCTGGCGTACTCTCCAGATCCGGTGGATTGTCCCCAAGTTATCCACTCAGTTGTCCCCATGTTGTGGAAAACCATGCCGCTTGTCCACGTAGTTATCCCCAAAATGTGCATAACTCACTGATTTTCGGATTCGTTATCCACAATACCCCGTACATAGCGTGTCGCGACCCCATCAGGCATGGAGATAAGGGAAACGAAAGCGCACGCCATCCACACGCAATCGAACATGGGGAGATTCGGACGCAATCCATCCACACCACCGTTCGTGACTATGCACAGGTATTATGGTTTTCCTCGGTATCGAATCGATACCGAGGAAGCACTGATGATTGCGGTTGGTGAGCATGGCAGAAGAGACTACTTGGAACGGCGCCCCTGCACAGGGTCGGCGAAACGGCGGATTCACGCCGAGCGGAGGCAACGGCTTCAGCGGCGGCAATGCCGTACGCGACATGATTTTCGACCGCATCCCACCGCACGACGATGACGCGGAAATGGCCGTGCTCGGCGGCATGCTGATGAGCAAGGACGCCATCGGCGAAGTCTCCCAGACCATCGACGTCACCGATTTCTACCAGCCGCGCAACCAGACCGTCTACGAGGCGATCATCAGCCTGTTCGCCGCCTCGCAACCGGTCGACGCGGTGCTCGTGGCCAACCAGCTACTGAAAGACGGCGATCTCGAAAAAGTGGGGGGAAGCGACTATCTGCATAGTCTCGTCGCTTCCGTACCGACCGCCGCGAACGCGACGTTCTATGCCGACATCATCCATCAGCGCGCCATCCTGCGCAACGTGATCGCGGCCGGCACCAAAATCGCACAGCTCGGCTATACCGCGGAAGGATCCCAAGCGGAAGACGTCGTCAATCTGGCGCAGGCCGAAGTCTATGAGATGTCCACCGGTAAAGTGCGACAGGATTATGCGGCCATCGGCCCGGTGATCGGCGACACCCTCGACCAGATCGAACGTCTGCAGAACGGTGAGGTCTCACGCGGCGTGCCGACCGGATTTCGTGACATCGACGATGTGACGCAGGGTCTGCAGCCGGGACAGATGATCGTCGTGGCGGGCCGACCGGCCATGGGCAAGTCCACGCTCGGCGTCGACTTCGCGCGTGCGGCGTCGCTGCACCACGGCATGACCACCGTCATCTTCAGCTTGGAAATGAGCAAAACCGAACTGGCGCAACGTATCATCGCCGCCGAAGCGAATATTCCGCTGGCCGCCATGCGCCGCGCCGACGATATCACGCCGGAACGCTGGAACATGCTCAACAATCTGCAGGACGCCCTGCAGAACGCGCCGCTGTTCATCGACGACAGTCCGAACATGAGCCTGATGGAGATCCGCGCGAAATGCCGCCGCCTCAAGCAGACGAACGATCTGAAACTCGTCGTGATCGACTACCTGCAGCTCATGACCTCCGGCAAGGCCGTGGAAAGCCGACAGCAGGAGGTGTCCGACTTTTCGCGTGCGCTGAAACTGCTCGCCAAAGAGCTTGAGGTGCCGGTGGTAGCGCTGAGCCAGCTGAACCGTGGCCCGGAAATGCGTAACGACAAGAAGCCGCAGCTGTCCGATCTTCGTGAATCCGGCTCCATCGAACAGGATGCCGATGTGGTGTTCCTCGTGCACAGGCCGGACTTCTACGACAAGGAGGACCGCCCGGGCGAGGCCGACATCATCATGGCGAAGCACCGTAACGGCCCAACCGACACGTTCCATCTGGCGTTCCTTGGCGCGTATTCGAAGTTCAAGGACATGCCGCAGGACTACCAGCAGGAGGTGTGATATGGCTTGGAACTCCTTTGCGACGCCATTGATCGGCAAGGCCGTTCGCGCGGCCTCCCGTCTTGCACATGGTGGCGGCAGCGCGTTCCCGGGCAAGATCGTCGAACGGATCGACCCCGGCTTTCTGGCACGCACGCTGGACCGCCTGCCGCTCGGCGTGGTGCTGGTCTCCGGCACGAACGGCAAGACGACCACCACGCGCATGGTGGCGAGCATGCTGGAATCGTTGGGATTGAAGGTATTCACGAACCCGACCGGCTCGAACTTCACACGTGGTGTGGTCTCGTCGCTGCTGAGTGAGGTCTCGCTTTCCGGCAAGCTGGATGCGGATATCGCGGTTTTGGAACTCGATGAGGCGTATGCCGTGCATTTCGTCAGGCAGGTGCAGCCCGATTACTGTCTGCTGCTCAATGTGATGCGCGACCAGCTCGACCGCTTCGGCGAAATCGACAACACCACACGATTGTTGAGCAAGGCCGCGGAAGCGACCACCGGAACCGTCGTACTCAATCGCGAGGATCCGCGCATCGCACGGCTTGCGGACGTCGTGCATGCCGAAGACGGTGTGGAAGTGCGCTATTTCGGTCTTGATGCGTCATTGCGCGGCTTCTTCCCGTCCGATGACGACATGCAGACGACCGTCGACACGGAAAGCGGGGAATCCGCGGCGAACGCAACCCACATCAATCCACCGCAGGATGTGGATAAGTCGGTTGCGTCATCCGTCGAGTCAACCGAAATCGCAGATGCCGCCGAACCATCGGCGGACGTGACGTTGCGCGCCGTCGGCGACCACCGCGCAAGTTTCGGCATCGACGGCAAAACCTACGAAACCGGCGTCAGGCTGGAAGGCGTCTACAACCTGTATAACGCGGCGGCAGCGCTTGCCGTCGTGCGTGCCGTCGCCGCCGATGCGAACGCCATGTTCCTGCCGTTCCTCGGTGCGGATGCCAACGACTCCGGGGATTCAGCCGTCGACTTCGCCGCGCAGGCCGTCTATTCCACCGGCCCGATCGAATCGCCGGAAGTCGACGTGCCGTCTGTCAAGACCCTGCGCAAGCTTGGTATTTCGCCGCGTATCGTAGATTTCGCACGGTCCACCACGCAGGCCATGATCGACGCGGCGGCGCAGGTCACGCCGGCATTCGGCCGCGGCGAAGTCATCGATGTGAACGGCTCTCCCGTGGAACTGCTGCTCGTCAAGAATCCCATGGGATTCCGCCTGTCGCTCGCCTCCTTCAAGCCGGAAGGCTGCGACACCATGATCTGTATCAACGACGAATACGCCGACGGTCGCGACATGAGCTGGCTGTGGGACGTGGACTTCACCTCCTTGCGTGGTACCGGCGTCAGGATGGTTTCCGGCGTACGCGCATGGGACATGGCCTTGCGTCTCGAATACGATCAGGTGCCGGTCGAGGCCGTCAGCACCGAGCTCGAAGAGTCCGTCACGGCATTCGTAAACACGAACCCCGGTACGCGCAAGCACATCTACTGCACATACACCGCCATGCTCAAGGTGCGCGCTGCCCTGGGTAGGATCGCCGACGTCTCCGACGCGGGCGTGGGCAAATAATAAGGGAGGGCGAGGAATATGAGTCAGGCAATCGACATCGTGTCGCTGTACCCGAAAGACATGAACATCTACGGCGACTCCGGCAACGTGCTCACCATCCAGCGGCGTCTCGCGCTATACGGCTACGAACCGCACGTGCATGCCTACAATCAGGGCGACGAGTGGCCCGAGCACGTCGACATGATTCTCGGCGGCGGCGGCCAGGACACCGGTCAGAAGAAAATCATCGGCGACTTCTTCATGCGCGCCGATCTGCTGCGCTCACTTGCGGCCGACGGTATGCCGATGCTCATGATCTGCGGCCTGTACCAGTTGTTCGGCGAATATTTCGAGACGGTCGACGGCTCCCGGCTGGACGGCATCGGCGTGATCGGCGCCTATACGGTCGGTCGGGAAGTGCGTATGATCGGCAATCTGACCGAAACGTCCGACGACTTCGGCAAGATCGTCGGCTACGAAAACCATTCCGGCCAGACGTTCCTGCGCGAGGGAGTGCAGCCGCTCGGCCATGTCGAAGCGGACGGCACCGGCAACAACGGTGAGGATCATACCGAGGGAGCCCGCGTGAACAATGTGATCGGCACATACATGCACGGTTCGTTGCTACCGAAGAATCCGGCCATTGCGGACTTTCTGATTCGTACCGCGGTCGAGCGCCGCTACGGCACGTTCGATCCGGTCGCGGTCGGTCAGACCTCCGCACAGAAGGCTGCGCTGAACCGTATCAACGAGGTTGCGCAACGTGCGCGCCGCGTGGCCATGTCCCGCCCGCGCTAGGTGGCGGTCGGTCTGACGGTTCGGGTTGGCTCCTACGGAAGCTCGCTGGTTCCCACGAAAACCGGCTCATTTCCACGTGAAACCGCTCCGTTCCCACAAATACCGATCTATCTATGACACCCAGCCATCATAAACAGGCCAGTATTTGTGGGAATGGAGCGTTGATTGCTGGAAATAGGCCGTAATCAGGAGGATTGGCCAGTTTCATTCAATGCGGGTGTGAAGAAAGTGCGATAGAGTGGTACCACCATCACCCAAGGGAGGTAATCATGGCTGATTTTGATTTTGGTGACGGCCTGCGCAAGGTTTTTCTCGCCGGCGTCGGTGCTCTGGCGACCACCGTTGAAAAGAGCCAGGAGATCGTAGACGATCTTGTCAAGAAGGGCGAGCTGACCGTGGAGCAGGGCAAGGCCCTCAACGCCGAACTCAAGCACAAGGTCCAGGAGGCCAAGGAAGCTTCGGAAGAGGCCAAGCCCGAAGCCGAAACGGAAACCAAGGCCGAGTAGCATTCGTTCGATTCGCCGTCTGCCGCGCATAGGCGCCCGGACGGCGAAGTCGTGTTGTGCGAGTGGTGATATGTCTGTGAATGCCCAGTCAGATAGATCGGATAATGCGCGTCCGGAAAGCGTGGAACCGGTCACCCTGTCCGACCGAGTCAACGCGGTGATCAATCCCGCCGCCGACCCGTCGCCGGATGCGGCCGCGACGGCTGCCGCAAAGTCGGGGGTTTCGCAATCCCCGCAGTGGCAGACGTCCATCGAAACGATCGGACTGTTCGGGCCACGCAAGGACACATTTTCCACGCGCTATCATCTTACGCGGCGCGGCAAGCTGAAGCGACTGAAGCAGATTGCGCAGATCGCCAATCATTTTGATGTTCTGCATGGCCTGACGCCGGTCAAGATGCGGCTTATGCTGGAAGCGCTCGGACCGACGTTCGTGAAGGTCGGCCAGATTCTGTCGATGCGTTCCGAGATTCTGCCGCAGCCGTTCTGCGACGAACTTGCCAAGTTGCGTGCCGATGCCGATCCAATGCCGTACAGTACGGTGTTGCAGGTGCTTGAAGACGAGTACGGTCGGCCGGTCGACGAGATCTTCGACCATATCGATGCCACGCCGCTTGGTTCGGCCAGCCTTGCACAGGTGCATCGTGCGAAGCTGACGTCGGGCGAAGACGTGGCCATCAAAGTGCAGCGTCCGGGCGTGCGCGAAACCATGGCGCAGGATGTGTCCATCATGCGTTCCATCGCCAAAGTGGCCACAAGGACCATGCACAGCGCACAGGTGGTGGACCTGTCCGGCGTGGTCGAAGAGCTGTGGGACACGTTCGAATCCGAAACCGACTTCTTGGTGGAAGCGAGGAATCTGAGCGAATTCAACCGTTTCTGCGAACGGTACAAGTACATGGATTGCCCGAAGCCATACATTGACCTGTGCACCGAGCATGTGGTCGTGATGGACTATGTGGAGGGCATCTCCGTCTCGCATCCCGACCAGTTGCTCGAGGCCGGCTACGATTTGAAGGAGATCGGCACCAAACTGGTCGACAACTATGCCACGCAAGTGCTTGACGAAGGCTTCTTCCATGCGGATCCGCACCCCGGCAACATCATGGTGAGCGGCGGGCGGATCGTGTTGCTCGACCTTGGCATGACCGGCCGGCTGAACGCGAAGACCCGCTCCGTGCTGAAAGATATGATCTTCGCGGTGGCCGAACAGGATTCGCCCGCGCTCGCCGACGGTCTGCTGCGTTTCGCCGGCGCGGAGGCCGATCCGGAGGATTACCCGGCGCTGCTTGCCGATTTGGATGTGATCGTCAAGGAATTCGGCACCGTTGATTTGGTGGAGCTCGATATTGCCGCGATGCTGACCGCGCTGACGCAGATGGCGCAGCGTCACGGCATCGAGGTGCCGAGTACCGTCACTACGGTCGGCCGTGCGCTGGTCACGTTGGAGGGATTGCTGGACGAGTTCATTCCCGACGTGAACATGATTCAGATTATTTCCGACCATATTGCGGCGAGTACGTCGAAGAAGGATTTCATCAAGGAGGAGACGAAGTCGCTGGCGATTGAAGGACATCAGGCGTTGCATAGCCTGCTTGCCGCCGCCAACGAGCTTAAGGTCGCCTCGCGTATGCTTACGCGCGGCCAGTTGCGTGTGAATATGGAAATGGTCGGTTCTCAGGAGCCGATTCACCTACTTGCCAACATGGTGAACCGGTTGACGATGGCTCTGATTGTGGTCGGCCTGTTCATCGGTTCGTCGATTGTGTATTATGCGGGCATCAAGCCGGTGATTTTCGGCATCCCGATCGTAGGCTTCCTCGGGTACGTGATCGCCTTCATTCTTTCCGTCTGGATTGTCTTCGACATTTACTTCAAGGGCCGTAACTCAAAGAAGCGGTAAGCGGCCCTGCGCATTACCGTTCCCCATGCCGCCCCTGTCGGTGGCCTATGCCCCCGCTTCATCCCCTCCGAACGCTATTGTGTACCCCATGCGTCATGCCTGGTGGGCGTAGTGAGCCGAAAGTCGCGATCCCGTAGGAGGTGCCATATGGCCGAAGCCGAACCTTGGCGTCCTCTGCCGTTTGATGAGGTGATTGACATTTCGGCGGGTGAGGCGCGTAAGCGCCGGTTGCGCCGGCAGTTGCATGCATGGTATGCGTTTGTGATCACGCTGGTGATTGCCGCAATCAATATCGCCGGATTCCCCTACGTGCTGCAGTGGCGGGCCTCGTTGCGCACGGCGCAGACGGCCGATGCGGCCGCGCAGCATGTTGAGGGTTGGCCGTATCCGCAGGCCGAGGAGGCATTCGCTGCGGCGAAACGATATAACAGGAAGATTGCCGCTTCTGAGCAGACCGTTCTTGGAGAGGCCGAAGACCCGTTCACCAGTACGGCGGGCGGCTCGCATGCCTCCGGCAAGGATTCGCTGGCCGCCAAAGATAATGAGTATCAGTCGTTGCTGGATTCCGGCGACGGCGTGATGGGTACGATCCGTGTGCCGAAGGTATCGATCAAACTGCCGATTTATCATGGCACGTCGGATGCTGCGCTTGCTTCCGGCGCGGGGCATCTATATGGCACAAGCCTTCCGGTGGGAGGGAAAAGCTCGCATGCGGTGATTACCGGGCATCGTGGCTTGGTGGAGGCGGCCATGTTCACGAGGCTTGATGAGATGCGCGAGGGTGACTTCTTCTACATCGAGGTGATGGGGGAGACCCTTGGGTATGAGGTAGATCGCATCGATGTGATTGAGCCGTCGGAGACGAGCCGGCTACGTGTGGTCAAAGGCGAAGACCGTGTAACGCTCATGACCTGCACGCCATATGGCGTGAACACGCACAGGTTGTTGGTCTCCGGCCATCGCGTAAAGATCCCGGTGCCCGCACCTAATCCGAACGCCATGCATGATCCCATGCGGATGGGGTTATACGCCGTACTGGGTGTGCTTGTTCCCGGCTGGCTGTTCTTCCTTATTCTGGGCCGTCGCCGCAATCCACGGCCTCGCATCATGCGGCATGCGGTCGTTCACCTTTAGTTGTGTCGCGCGGATGCACTGCCCGTCATCTCGCCCCCTATTAACGAGGGTATTTTGTGTGGTTTTGGGGTTGTTGTAAGGAGGGTGTAGACTTCCGAACAGCATGTCTTTGTAAGGTATGGATAACGATTTGTTCTACCAGTGTTTACGTGGCAAATAAGGCTAAGGGTAAGGTTTATAATGGGTGGGTTCTCTTGTTTGCGTGGAGGGGCGAACAAGGGTGCTCTGAGTAATGTTCCGCAACCCGTTGCTGCCGTGGTGGCCGTTGTGATGCTCCTCGTCACGGTGATCGTGGCGCCTTCCGCACAAGCCGATGAGACTTCGAGTGTCCCTTTTTCGGATCATGTGGTGAGTGATACCGTGAGCCCGTCCGGCACTACCATCAATTTGTTCGATTATTGGGTGCAGCCGTATGGGTGCGCGGATATTGACGATAGCTACTGCAACGGTCAAGCGTTTAACCACTCCGACACGGGAATCAATGCAGGTAAACAACTACGTTTCACGTATAACGGCGAAGGCCAAAACACCATCAACAAATGGACGGGAAGCGCCTCGCCGCGCAAGGGAATGGTCAAGTCGCTGCTGCAGGACGGCTATCCGGTTATCGCGGCAGACCAACTGTATTCCTGGGACGGCAAGATAACCGACGGTACGCAATCGCTGGCATACCTGTTCGATACCGAGAATACCGAGAGCAATTCCAGGAAGGTCTATCCGAACGTAACCGGCCTACTGCAGCTGCAGAACGGCTACTATGTGTACGATAGCACCAAGAATTTCGCTACATTGAACGACAAGTCCACGTCGGGCAAATCGTCATATTCCATGACCTTGTACGACACTCCGGGTGTGCGGGCGGAATGGGGCAGCTCCGTTGGTGAGTTTTTCCCCTTCAACTCTGCCGAAGACGTGTTCGAGGATTCCAACGGGTCGTTGTCGAACAAGGTTTCGTCGAGGAACTCCGTGCTGAACCATTACTTCGGCGTGCATTCCCAATCGGAGTTCATGCAGCCGGTCAACGGCATCATCAACGACGAGGCGATGACCTTCGACTTCCAGGGCGACGATGACGTATGGGTGTTCATCGACGGCGTGCTGGTCGGCGATGTCGGCGGCATCCACAACAGTGCCGTCTTGCACATCGACTTCCAGACGGGTTCCGTGAAGGTGACGGACGCATCCGGCAATAGCACCTACACCAATACGACGATTCGCGAGATGTTCGCCAACGCGTACGGTGGTGAGGATTCCGACGAATTCCAATCCGTAGAATGGTCACAGACCAACACGAGCACCTTCGCGGATAGCACCTACCACACGCTGGACTTCTTCTATCTGGAACGCGGCAACAACGAGTCCAATCTGAAACTCAAGTACAACCTCGCCGACATTCCCGAAAACAACCTGGTCAAGCTCGACCAGCAAGGCAACCGCGTGGCCGGAGCGAACTTCGAACTGTACAAGGCGGGCAGCGACTATTCCTACACTGCCGCCGACCTGATTAGCAAGGGCACCACCGATAAGGACGGCGTCTATACGTTCACCAACCACGAGACCGGCAAGCCGGTGAATTTCGCCGATCTCGCCCGTAACGGGCGGGGCATCACGCATTACGTGCTGAAGGAGACCAAAGCTCCGCCGGGGTACCGCAAATCTTCGGATATTCATTTGCGCTACCAGATCAGTCCCGCAGGAGACGGCGTGCTGCTCTGCAACGATGAGAGCGGCAAATGGGATTCAGGCGCGTGGTCGGTGGCCCACGAAACGATGACCGTGGCCGACGGCGCCACCGTCTACGACATGAACGGCACATCCCATGACGTTACTCAAGGCAAGGTCTTCGCCGTCATCATGCACAGGGATAAGACGGCCGCCGGCACGCTGGAGTCCGATGCGTGGAGGGCGGTTTCCGGTAGCGCATTGGAAGGCTGGAACCTATCGTCCGATGCGGTGAATGGTATGGCTGACGTCGTCCAGCTGGCCAAGTCGGATGGCGCCGGAAGCACGAACTACCTGCATTTCTTCGGCCTGGATTCCGAAGGCAAGTATTCGGCTTCGATTTCCAGCCTGCCCGGTGACATTTTCACCTACTATTTCATGCGCTCCGACGAGGAAAAGGCTGATTCGCTGTATGCCATGGGCGTGTACTACACCACGGCCGATTCCACGGAAGGCATCAATGCCTCGAACACCGTTCGTCTGGACACTACGGAGACGGGCGCATACGGCCGGCAGTTCCTGCGTAATTTCGGCGTGCAGATCGCCATCACCGATGTGCGCAACGATCCGATCGTGCAGAAGGTCGATGATGCCGGTAACCCAGTGGAAGGTGCGGAATTCAGCCTCTATGCCGCGGATCAGGTCAATGCGGACGGCACGAGCCTGCTGGAGGGAGCGACCGCATTGCAGACCTGCGTCACGGCGAATACGAGCTATCCGTACGAGATGAAGGGCTCGTGCATGTTCGGCATGGCGGGCTCGTCTTCCGAAGGTGTGCAAGGCAGTGGCGTCGATCTGGACAACGGCACCTATTACGTCAAGGAAACCAAAGCACCTGAGGGTTATGAGATCAATGACACGTTGGTGAAACTGCTCATCACCGATAACGGCATCTTCGCAGACGCCGGCATCGAAGATAATGGTGTCTCCACCATGACTCATATCGGTACGTTGAATGAGGTGCTGAAACAGTTCGCGGCCAATCGCGATATCAATCGCACGCTTTCCGATCTGAAGGTCACGCAGTTGCGTTGCGCGGATGAGGAATGTGTGACCAATGGCAGCTGGTCTGAAACCATCGGCTCCGAATATGGGAAGTCCGTGGACGTCAGTTGGACCGGCAACTACAAGAATGGCTACTACACGCTGACCGATCAAAGCACCATGACGGATAACGGCTTCGTCAACACGACCGGTTGGACATACTACAAGGTCAGCCAGGCCGAAGACAAGGACGATGGCTCCCAAGGGAAGGGCGTTCGTTTCAGTCTGAAGAATTCCAATCTGGCGCATATATTCACCGGCGCGAACGTGATTCGCGTGCAAGATAAGCGCAAGGCCAGTCTGACGCTCACCAAGAAGGTTACGGTGGGTGACGGTTACGACAAACCGGATGATTTTGACACACAGCGGTTCTCGTTCAACGTCACGTTGAGCGCAGATGAGGCCGCCACATTGCAGCAGGATGGCACAACCGACTATTATCATGGCACGATTTCCGGCGGTACCGGCGATGGCAAGAAGGACGATCAGCAGATCGTCATGAAACTGGATCGCGATTCCGAATCCGCTACTTCCGGCAAGCTCCTCCAGTGCGTTGCGGATGGCGACACCGATGCGGAGAAGTGTGCAGAGACCGCATCGATCACGCTGTCCAACAAGCAGACGCTCAGCATCGCCAATATTTCGGACGGCGTCACATACACGATTAAGGAAACGGGCCTGCCGAATGGTTATGTGTTCGAGAGCGCGCAATCCAGTAATCTGACCGGTACCATTCAGCGCTCCTCCGGCATTGCGGCCGTGGTGGTGGGCAACGTGTACCAGCCGAACAGCATTACGTTGGTTGCGGGACGGTTCGTCACGGTCGTGAAGAAAGTGGTTGGTAGCGCAACAGGCTCATATCCGTTTGAATTCCAGCTACAGGCCGCGCAGGGCACGCCGCTGCCTACCTGTGGTACCGCCGATACCTGTTCCGTTTCCGATGTGGACGCCAACGGCAATCATGTCATGAAGAAGACGTTGACGTATCAGACTTCGGGTGAGCGATCGCAGAGCATGACGTTCGGTGACATCACCTTCACTAAGCCGGGCACGTACACATATTCGTTGTCTGAGATCACGCCGTCTTCCGGCGCTCTGCAAGGGTTCAACTATTCGCGTGCGCAGTACGTGGTGACGGTCACGGTTGCGGTTGAGGATGGCAACCTTGTGGTGGCCGGCGTCAAGACGGTCCGAACATATGACGATTCCGGCGCCGCCGTTACCGGGACCGATGCAACGTCTACTGAGAACCAGGCCGTATTTACCAACAACTACAGCAAGGACCCACGAGCCGTCACCTTCTCCGCCACCAAGAACTACACGGAAAACGGCTACCCGTATCAGGCCGGCATGTTCAGCACGACGCTGACGGCAATCGGCAGCTATGCGACTGCCAGCGGAGCCAAGACGACGGTGGCGGAGCTGCCGAATAATGCGGATTCGGTGCCGATGCCTACCGGTAGTTCCACGGGCAGGATGGATGCCGACTTCGATGATTTCCACACGGCCAGCTTCCCGCGGATCTCATTCGATGGCGGTACCGGCAACAACACCTACGTGTACAAGATCACGGAGAACAGCGGAACCGTGGCCGACGCGACCGCCATGACCTACGATTCGACTGAATATTACGTGTTCGTGGCCATCACCGTCACCGACGATGTGGTGAACGCCGATATCTCGTACTACAAGAACGAAGCCGGCACCCTGATCAAGGTGGAGATTCCTACGGACGGCTCGAATCCGGTCCAGTTCACCAATACGTATGCGGCTTCGGCGGTCTCCGCCGCTCCGCAGGGCAGTAAGACGCTGACCGGGCGCGCACGCACAGCCGGCGACTCCTTCTCCTTTGCGCTGACCGCGGCGGATGAAACCACCCAGGAAGCCGTGACGAATGGTACCGTCAGCGGCGCCGTCTGCGCAAGCAACTGTACCGCCGAAAGCATTCTCGCCAGTGCGACCTCAACGAATGTGACGGCGGAATCCGGTGAATCGCAATCATTCGAGTTCACACAACTCACGTTCGGAAAAGCCGGAACCTACACCTTCAACGTGGCGGAACAATCCGGCAATGCCGGTGGCATCACCTACGACACTCATATATCGACGGTCACCTACGTCATCTCCGATACCGATGCCAACGGCAAGCATACCGGCAGACTGAACGTGGCGAAGGTCAGCTACAGCAACGCCACCGCCACGACCGAAGCCGACCGCAAGGTTACGGATGCGGCCGCGTTCACCAACGCGTATCACGCCACCTCAACGTTTGCCGGCCTCACCGTAACCAAGGAACTGCACAACAGGAACGCCGGCACTACACGCAACCTGTATGCGGGCGAATTCACCTTCACCATCAGCGGTGACGATGAAGCGTCGACACAACGCATTTCGGCTGGAACGTTTGCGAGCGACCGAAAATTCTCCAACGGGTACGCCGCTGGCAGTGAGGCACAAAGCGCAACGAAATACGGCAATGCCGTGAGTGGCATGACCAAGCTTTCCAATCTGGTGTTCAACGAATCCGATGTCGGCAAAACCTACCGTTTCGTGGTCAAGGAACTAGCACAACACACCAATCCGAATACCGGAGTGGTGAATACAAAGTTGGACTCGGATTCTACGAAGCTGACAGGCGAAACGGCCACGGATGTGAAAATCGACGGTATCTGGTTCAGGCAGTGGACGTACCTGGTGAGTGTCACGGTGAGTGACAACGGCGACGGCACGCTGAACGTGAGTACGTCCAAGAGCGTGGTGAAAGGTGACGGCTCGACGTCGAAGGCCGACGACATCACATTCGTCAATACGTATGAAACGCTGAAATCGACGGAAATCGACGATACTTCCGCATCTGCGCCGCTGTACAAGCAGCTCTCCGGCCGCGACTGGTCTGATTCCGAAAAAGACCGGTTCACGTTCGAAGTGGAGAAGTGCAACTACAGCACCAACGCCGGTTCGTTCAGCGATGCGAGCTCCATTGTCTGCACGAGTGACGGCACTACGCTGAGCACGCTTCCTTCGCCTTTACGCTCTTCAGTGACTGTAGGCAAGGACCAAGTGGTCCCGACCAAGGCCGGTAATTTCGCCAAGATTGGGTTCGGCTCGTTCAGCTTCTCCAAGCCGGGTGCCTACGTGTACAAGGTGACGGAAGTCGCCGGTGACGATACCACGCTCACCTACGCCGCCAACGTGCGTTATCTGCGATTCCGTGTTGAGGAAAACCAGATGAAGGGCGTGTATTCCGTAATCGTTACCACGCCTGGATATGATGCGCCGACGACTACCGACGCCAATGACGGTGCCGCATTCGTGAATGTGTGCAAGAGCGCGGAGCGTCTGCCGTTGACGGGCGGCCTGACAACCAGAAACTTCCTGGTCGGAGGATTTGTGGTCGGACTGCTGGCGGTGTTCGCCGGACTGGGCATTCATGAGTGGTGGAACAAGCAACGGCGAAAGGAGCAGCTGTTGGAATAGACGTAAGGCATCCCGTAGCGGCTCCGGCAGGTGTTTGCTGCGGAATCCCGGAATGAAGACTTCATAACTGAAATACCGAATCGATTGAAATTTGTGGCGTCCTAACGAAATGGATCGGCGGGACGCGAACAACCGAACGAGAGAAGAAGGACTCATGAAGATGAGAAAACTATTCGCCGCGGTGGCCGCAGCAGCGACCCTGATCGGTGGTGCCGTATTCGGCGCCGCCACTGCCGTTGCCGACGGCACGGCGACGATTACCGCATTGAACGCACAGCAGGGCTGTACATATACGGCGTATAAGTTTGCGGAATTCTCAAACCCGCAGGGTGTCACCAAGATTACATCCATCGATATCGCTACCACGGCGAGCGGCTCTTTCCTAACCACCATCACCACTGCAGCACAGGACGCGAAGAACAACACCACCGTTCCTGCGGAATACAAAAATAATGTCGCCGCATGGATCGCCACGTTCAGCGCTTCGGAACTGCGCACGTTCGCAGATGAGATGAAGGCTTCCTTGAGCGAAATCACCAATCTGAACGATTTCAACAAGGGGACGGCCACCAACACCGGCAGCTCTCCTGCGGATACGGCGATTCCTCTGACTGAAGAAGGCTGGTATATCGTCGTCAAGCAGCACACCGAAGATAGCGCTGTCGTGACGGACAGTGTTGCTGTGGTGGCTTCCACGATTAATGGCTACACTATGATGGAATTCGACCTTGACGATGGTCAGAAGAACGTCACAGCGCTCGGTCAGTTCAACCCGAAGGACGAAAACCAGCCGAACGCGCCGAACAAGTACGTGTACGACAAGACCATGTGCAGCGAGGATATCTCCAAGAACACCGATTCCATGGATGACAAGTCGGTGAGAGTCGGCACTGAACTGTGCTACGTGGTACAGACGAACGTGTCGAAGGCCGCTGCCGGCTATACCACGTATCCGATTACGATCAGCGATACCGTCTCGAAGGGCCTGACCTACAACGAGACCGACGGCGCCGTTCAGATCAAGGCGTACTGGGGCGATATGAAGTCGACGAGCGCCGATGACAAGCATCTGATTGATTCGTCCGCCTATACCGTCACGACGACTTCGAACGCTGATGGCTCCACCACCATGCTGGTGGCATTCACCGACGCCCATAATTGGGCTGGCAACCAGTTGTGGATCTCCTACTCCGCGACCGTGAACAAGGATGCCGGAGCCGCAGATGCCGTCACCGTCAGCAATTCCGCCAAGGTGCAGCATAACGACAACGACTGGTCGGAAACCACGAGCACGCATCAGTATGTAGGCGGCTTCTCCTTCTTCAAGTATGGTGTGGACAACAACGTTGAAGCGGCCCTTTCCGGAGCCAAGTTCAACGTGTTCGGAGGAACGAGCGCTACGGGAACTCCGCTGACCTTCACCAAGGTGGATAATGCGGACGGTACCTCGTATTACTACTATGACCCGGCGGGAACGGTTACCGAGGTGGAATCCGACAGCGAAGGCAACGTCAAGGTATACGGTCTGAAGGGCCACATGAGTACCGAGTCCGAGGACGATGGCGTATATACGCTGAAGGAAACCGCGGCACCGAGCGGTTATATGAACGTGGATGCCGTCAAGCCGGTGTTCACCGTCCGTGTGGATCTGTCGGTCACCAGCGGCGTGGTGAGCAATACGCTCCTCCTTACGTCGAATAATAATGGGCTGAAACTGGCTTCCCAGGATGGCACTGATAAGTCAATCAAGGTGAAGAACGTGAGGTCCCTCACCCAACTGCCGCTCACCGGTGGTGCGGGCATCATCCTGTTCTCCGTGATCGCGGCACTGCTTATCGCCGTCGCGGCAATCGCGACCGTGCGTATTCGCGCCGTCAAGCGCGAGTTGCAAGCCTGAAGGTTTCCCGACTCCGACCTGTGAAGGCTGCTCCGATTCGTGAGCGCTGATCGCCAGAGGGCGATACGCAAAGCCATTCGGCAAGCGTATCGCCCTCGTCGCGTATCAACGGGCTCTACGTAACCTCACATCTCATGTAAGGGTCCGAGAGATATTGCCGACTGTCTTCTGCATTTGCCGGAAGGCGGCATACTGCATGGACCTAGCACCCCCGACATCTCTCGATTTGCTGAATTTCAGGTAAAAACCGGGCAGAGTGCGTGAATCTGGGATACTCTCATAGAGAATGCCCCGTGCGCGAGACCAAGCGAATTCGTGCAGGGGAATGTTGTCGGGCCAATCGTGAAGGAGCATGCCCATGTCCAGTTCGTTCTTCAAGAAGGCGTTGATCGGCGGCGCAGTGGCCGCAGGAGCGGCGGTGTGGGCCATTGCGCCGCGCACCTTTTCCGACAAGCGTCGCAACTACGTGCCGGCCATTCCGGACGTATGGTACGCCCATCGCGGTCTGCATGACGCCGGTTCCGGTCTGACCGCGCAATACGCCGCCGAAAGCGGCGAGTACGTGGCACTCGCCCGCCGCATGGCCATGAAGGCCGGCTATGGCAATCCGAGCGTGCTTGGCGCCATCGCGCCGGAAAACTCCCTAGCCGCTTTCGCTGCCGCTTGCGAGGCCGGTTACGGCATTGAGCTCGACCTGCAGATGACCGCCGACGGCGAAGTCGTAGTGGTGCATGATGATGACCTGATGCGTGTTGCGGGGGATCCGCGCCGCATCAAGGATCTCACCTATGACGAGCTGACCCGCATCCCGCTGTTCCCGACCGACGCTCCGGGTGCTTCCAAGGCTGCACCGTTGCCGGGCTCTCTCGAGAAGCCTCCGCTGGTCACCACGCCGGACCATGCGCCGGAAGGCTACTACCAGCATGTGCCGTTGTTCGCCGACGTGCTCAAGGTGGTCGCCGGCCGTGTGCCGTTGATTGTGGAGTACAAGTTCGAGGACAATTCCAAGTGGGATCCGCGCGACGTGGAACTCATGGAAAAGGGCGACGCGTTGCTGCAGGCCTATTCCGGCGCATATGTGGTTGAATCGTTCAATCCGGCCGCCGTGAATTGGTATAAGGAAAACCGTCCGGAAGTATGCCGCGGACAGCTATCTTGGTGGCCGGAAGGCAAGGACGCGCCGACTGATCCGGTGGCATTGGCCAAGGAGTATGCGGCCGGAGCGCTGGTCTTCGATTGGATTTCCCGCCCTGACTTCGTAGCCTACGATTGGAAGGGCGGCAATAGCCCGCAGGTGCGTCTGGCCCGTTTCATGGGCGCGGTGCCGGTCTCATGGACCGTGCGCAGCCGTGACGAGCTCGCGCAGTGCGACGATTGGTTCGACCACCACATCTTTGAGGCGTTCGTTCCCGACGAGCGTTGATGCAAGGCCCAATCCAGCCGATCAGGGCTGGATTGGGCCGGCAATCAGTCGATTACGCCATAGAGGCGATCGCCGGCATCGCCCAGACCCGGCACGATGTAGCACTTGTCGTTGAGCTTCTCATCGACGGCGCATAGCACCAGCTTGAATTTGATGGACGGGTCGAGATGCTCCTCAACGAACTTCAGGCCCTCCGGAGCGCCCAAAATGCACACGGCGGTGATGTCTTTGGCACCGCGTTCGGCCAGATAATGCGTGGCGGCAACCAGCGTGCCGCCGGTGGCGAGCATCGGGTCGATCAGGAAGCACTGACGGCCGGTCAGATCCTCCGGCAGACGGTTCGCGTAGGTAATCTGCTGGGTCGGATTCTCCTCGTCGCGTTTCATGCCGAGGAAGCCGACCTCTGCGGATGGAATCATCTTGGTCATGCCGTCAAGCATGCCCAGGCCAGCGCGCAGCACGGGCACGATGAGCGGAGCCGGAGAGGCGATATGCTTGCCTATCATCGGGGAGACCGGGGTCTCGATCGGCTTGTCGACGACTTCGACGTCGCGAGTGGCTTCGTAGGCCTCGAGCATCACGAGTTCGGAAACGAGCTCACGGAAGGTGGAAGAGGCGGTGTTCTTGTCACGGAGAACGGTGAGTTTATGGTCCACCAGCGGGTGGTTCAACACATGAATATCCATGCTTTCCAAGATTAGTGCATGATAACGAAGAAATGCGCCGAACCACGAAAGCGCCTGTCGGCGCAAAGGCCGCTCGCAGCGGCAAAAAATGGAGCCCGGGGCTATGCATGGCCCGGCGCGAATCCCATTGTACAGGCGTGGAGGACGGGGTGTGAACACGTGTCGCGTTCCCCCGCAGGCGTTGGATCGCTTCGGTTTCGGGCTTGCGGGCTCCACTCCGGCATGACGGCGGCAGTTCGAGGAATCTTACTCCAGTCGTCCGCGCCGCCAAAGGCCCGCACCATGGCGGAAATCCTTGGCGGTAGCAAACAGGTTGCCGGCGGTGTGCAGCAGTCGTGAGGCCTTTGCCCGGGCGGTTTTTTCGGCATCTCCAGCGGATTGCGCTCCACGCGAAGTCAGTTTCTTCGCCTCGATGCGCAATCCCAGCGCAACCACGTCGGTAAAGGCGGCGGCACGTTCCAGCGCAACGGCGAAATCACCCGTAAAAGCGCCGGCCAGAATGGAATCCGCGGTGTGCGCGATATCCTCTTCCGTCGGGGCCTGATCGACTCCGGCAATCGCGGAAGCGGTCGTCGCAACCGGCTCGCCCACGCGCCACAACCGCGCAATCGACTCCCGGTTCTTGCGCATCCACGTACGTAGCAGATACAGACGCCACAGAATGCCCGGCAGTGAATCCGGCTCGGCGTGGCTCCACAGTTCCGCAATCACGTCAACGCCTTCGCGGTCGACCAGCGTAAGCACACGTTCCACCAACGCCGCATCCTGCGTGTGATGCACGCGATCAAGTAAAGCCGCCGCCGAAGCGTGGCTCATCTCGTTGATCTGCGCCGGATCCGCACCGCCCGCGATATTGTCGGCCATCATCTGGTCGAGCTGGCCCGGGCGCGAGGGGCGTGGCGAACCGGTATTCATGAAACCGGCGGTACGGCTGGGAATCACGGAACCGGAGCCGTAGTGCATGTTAGTAGACAAGTGGCGTGACCTTTTGAATATCGATGATGTTGGGACCTTGCGGTGTATCGATTATAAACATTGCGATGGCCGTACCGGTAGGCATATAGGGAGACTTGGCGATGAGCTGTTTGGCGAGCTGCTTGCGCGAGCACATGCCACGCAGATGGTCGAACATGCCGCCGATCACCGGCCGATGCATGCAGATGGCCGTGGTCTGTCGCGTGTCCAACGTCTGCCTGATCTGCTCCAGAAACGCGAGCCAGGCCATAGTCGGATGATCGGCGAATGCGTCTTCCGTCAACGCGTCGATATGCTCCATCGGCCGGTCGGTCTGCCAGCTGAGGACCTGCAGCGTCTCCTGACAACGCATCCATGGCGACGTGGCCAGTCGGGTGGGATTGTAGCAGGCGAGCTCGCGGTTGAGCGCGAACGCCGCGGCCGCACCTTTCGGCGTGATCGGACGATTCGCGTCGGTGCCCTTCCATGATTTGCGTGATTCGGCCTTCGCGTGGCGCACGATCAGCAGATTCTGCGCGGTCGCGGCACCCTCCTGCACACGGTCGACGAACGCCGCGAGAATGTCCTTATCGGTGGAATGCGTCAGGATCTTGCGTGCCTCACGTACCGACACCCACACGATATCGTTGATTTCGCCTACGTCCGCGCGATGCACCGGGCCGAATGCGTCGATGAGATGTTCGGCGTCCTCTCCGGTGATGGGCCGTGCCATCCAGTACAGCGTGTGCTTGGTGTCGACGGTGCGGTCGTGCGAATGGCGGGTCTTCTTGCCTTCCTCGGACAACGGGTATTCGACCTCGCCCAAGTACGGACCGAGCGCGATGCTTACGCCCGTCTCCTCGCCGATTTCGCGAACCGCCGCATGACGGTGTGATTCGCCCTGCTCCAGCTTGCCTTTCGGCCAGCTCCAGTCATCATATTTCGGTCGATGCACGATGCAGACTTCAATGTCGTCGAGCAGTTCCTTGGCTGTCTTCCGCGTTGCAATCTGAGGATTGTCGGCGATTTGCCCGCCGACCTTCCAGCGGTAGACGATACCCCCCGCAGCTTCCACGATACGTCTCATCTTCTCGCTCATGCCTTTCATTGTAAGCGCGACGAAAGTGGCCGACTCTGCGATGTGCAGAATCGGCCATCTTCTGATGGTCCCTCAACGGAACGGTGCGACTCAGTGCGTTGCCGGACGGCGCGTATGGCGCTTGATCAAGTATTCCTGGCAGTCAACCAGCGGGCGGCCTTCGGCGTCCTTCGAATGACGGACGTACGTGCCATCGGCCTCCATGTGCCAGGAGGCGGTGGAATCGGCCATCTGCAGGTCGACGTACTTGATCAGCTCGTCGATCTGCTCCGGTGCAGTGATGCGGACCAGTGCCTCGACTCGGCGGTCGAGATTGCGGTGCATCAGATCGGCGGAACCAATCCACACCTCAGGACCGGCGGCCGGGCCTTCGCCGATCTGCGGGCCGTCGGAGTTGGCGAAGGCATAGATACGGCTGTGCTCGAGGAAGCGACCGAGGATGGAACGCACGCGGATGTTCTCGGAAAGGCCCGGAACGCCCGGCTTGAGCGCGCAGATGCCACGTTCGACGATGTCGATCTTCACGCCGGCCTGGCTGGCGCGGTACAGCGCATCGATGGTCTTTTCGTCGACGATGGAGTTGACCTTGATCTTGATCCATGCCTCCTTGCCGGCGCGTGCGGCATCCTCCTCGCGGCGGATGCGCTGGATCAGGCCGGAACGTACGGTGCGTGGGGCCACCAGCAGGCGGTGGAAACTCGACTTCGGAGCGTAGCCGGACAGCTGGTTGAACAGACGGGTCATATCCTGACCGACCACCGGATCGCAGGTCAGCAGACCCAGATCGGTGTAGATTCGTGCGGTCTTCGGGTTGTAATTGCCGGTGCCCACATGGCAGTAGCGGCGCAGGCCGTCGGCTTCCTGACGCACCACGAGGCTCAGCTTGCAGTGGGTCTTCAGGCCTACGATGCCGTACACCACGTGCACGCCTGCACGTTCGAGTTTGCGGGCCCACGCGATGTTGGCATCCTCGTCGAAGCGGGCCTTGATTTCGACCAATGCCAGCACCTGCTTGCCGGCATGCGCGGCGTCGATCAGGGCGTCGATGATCGGCGAATTGCTGGACGTGCGGTACAGCGTCTGCTTGATGGCGAGCACCTTCGGATCGGCGGCCGCCTGCGCTAGGAACGCCTGAACGGAGGTAGAGAACGAATCATACGGGTGATGCAGGAGGATATCGCGTTCGCGAATCGCTGCAAAGATGTCTTGCGCGCGGGATGACTCCACCTCGGCGATCTGACGGTTCGTAGTCGGTACGAAGGAGCGGTATTTCAGGTCCGGACGATCGATGCCGCCGAGCTCGAACAGTACGGTCGCGTCGAGCGGTGCCGGCAGGCGGTACACCTCGTCGGCGCTCACGCGCAACTGGTCGGCGAGTAGCTGGGAGAGGAACGGGCTGGTCTCGTCGGAGATCTCCAGACGGATCGGCGGTCCGAAACGACGGCGCAGCAGCTCCTTCTCCATGGCGTTGAGCAGGTTCTCGGCATCATCCTCTTCCACGTCGATGTCTTCGTTACGAGTCACGCGGAAGGAGCGGGCTTCCTTGATGATCATGCCCGGGAACAGGGATTCCAGATGGGCGATAATCAGGTTCTCCATGGTGATGAAGCCGTAGCGGACATCGGTGGTCTCGTCATCGGTCAGGTCGTCGACCGGCACGAGACGGTTCAGGTTGCCAGGGATCTTCACGCGTGCGAAGTGGGACTTGCCGGAGGCGGGGTTCTCTACGAGCACGGCGAGGTTGATGGAACCGCCGGAGATATATGGGAACGGGTGGGCCGGATCCACGGCGAGCGGCGTCAGCACGGGGAAGACCTGCTGGCGGTAGTAACGCGAAAGGCGCTCCTGCTCGGCCGCGGTGAGCTTGTCCCAGCTCAGCAGCACGATCTTCTCCTTGGCCAGGTCGGGCAGGATGTGATCGATCATGTAGTGCGCATGCTCATCCTGCAGACGGTGGGCCTGCTCGCTGATGGCGCGCAACTGCTGTCGGGGGCTCAGGCCGGAGGCCGCCGTGACGGCGATGCCGGTGTCGATGCGGCGCTTCAGACCTGCGACGCGAACCATGAAGAATTCGTCGAGGTTGTTTGCGAAGATCGCGGCGAAGCTGGCGCGCTCGATGATCGGCAGATCCTCGTCCTGAGCAAGCTCGAGGACTCGCTTGTTGAACTTCAGCCAGCTCAACTCGCGGTCGAAGAAGCGGTCGTTCGGCAGCGGTTCTTCACCGGCCTGCAGCTCCCGCCTGTCGTTCTTATCGGTCTCGGCGATGTGCTCAGCAATCTGGCTGCGCAGAATCGCCTTTGAGGGTGCGTCAAAAATCTGTGCCATAGCACACTACTTTAAGCGGTGTTTGTCGTGACATTCCACAAAACGGCGCAGAATTTAGCCGGAGTTTACATTAGTTTGATGGATTTGCGAAGAGCACACCGGTGAATGTTCGGTTTTCGATTGGGAAAAGGGGTGATCGCGACGTGTCAGGTGGACTTCGGCGTCATTCGCCTGATGGTTGGCGTTCCGGCGGTTCGACGTTGCCGTATGGTGGGTTGCGTACGACACGCCGGAGTACGGCATAAAGCGCACGCAATCGCACAATCCTCAGGTGAGAATCGCACAAGATAATGCAAATCTCCGATTATGGCGATCGGAAGGGAACAGTTTGGCAAATAACGCAACATAGGCCCGTTTCGGTTTGCATAGCCGCCGATGCTGAGCATAATTACGAAGTACAAGAACAACTTAACAGAGCAGAGCCCACAAAAAGTGTATGACCGAGATAGGTTGTTACGTTGAACGGGCATTGGATAGACTTACCGTTACAACGAGGATGTTGTGTTGCGATTCTGCTCTGAAGCTTCTTGTAGAGAAGGCCCGCTTCGGCGGGTCTTCTTTTTTGTTGCTCCTTCGATATGATTGCTATGCCGAATCAGTGGACGCGAGTGTGGAAAGCGATGATGGTTATGGTGGCTGCCAGGAGTGAGAAGGAACCGGAGGAGTCTCTAGCCCATCCTCGGCTGGGGCCTGCGCAACGGCGGGAGCAGATCATCGATGCTGCCTCGCAGCTCATTTCCCGCAACGGATTTTGGGGATTCTCAGTGCGTCAGGTGGCTGCGCAATGCGATCTGACCGAACCCGCGGTCATCTACCATTTCAAGAACAAGGTCGGCCTGCTGATTGCGGTGCTGGAACGTCGTGATCGCGAAGATATGGCGCAGTATTCGCATTCTCTTGGCGTGGAACCTGAACAGATCTGGAATGGCGATGTGCGGTTCGGCATTCGGGATATCTGCGATGTGCTGATGGCGCGCAATGCCAAGCAGCCGGAAATCGTGAGGTTGTACACCATTTTGCAAGGAGAGTCGCTCAGCGATCATCACCCGGCATATGAGTACTATCAAAAGCGCGAGCGGCGTGTGATTGCGATGCTGACGCGTGCGGCCGAGCATGATGGTCTGGAACATCCTCAGCAGGAGGCATACCTGGCTCTTGCCATGATGGATGGTGTTCAATTGCGATGGCTCCGTAACCCCGAAGACGTTGATCTGATGACGTTGTGGCGTGCCTATGCCGATGCTCGCTGGTGGTGATGCGTGTTCGGCGTGTCGTGCCGAATGACGTGATTCGCCAATCTTTCCGATCGCTGCGTAAGCGCGACATGTGCCGATAATTAACTACGTAGTTAATTCATGTTATAGTGGTACTTACATAATTAACTATGTAGTTAATTAATGGCACACCTTGGCTCGATGATGAGGAAGGGAGAACCTGATGACGGCATTCGATCAGGCGGTCGAAACAATCCGACGGGGCTCAGATAGCGCAACCCTCGCCGCACAACTCTATGGTGAGCTCACCGATGACGAGCGGCTGAATCTGCTGGACGGTGACATCTACTACTGGCAGGGACGCTTGGATATTGTGCGGCATGGCTACAATATCGCGCCATACGTCATGGGGGCCGTGAATCGGCTCGGCATTCCGGGCATACGGTTCGTGGATGGTCCCCGTGGGTGCGTCAGCGGGCATGGCACCGCATTCCCGGTGTCCATGGCACGCGGCGCGACATGGAACGAGGCTCTGGAGGAACGCGTCGGCGAAGCCATCGGAGAGGAGGTGCGCGAGCAAGGAGGCAACCTTTTCGGTGGCGTATGCATCAATCTTCCGCGGCATCCCGCTTGGGGCCGCATTCAGGAGACTTATTCCGACCAACCGGTGCTGCTGGGATCGCTGGGTGCGGCGCTGACGCGCGGCGTGCGCCGGCATGCCATGGCCTGCGTCAAGCATTTTGCCTGCAATTCCATGGAAAACGCGCGTTTCAAGGTCGACGTGAAGGTTGATGAGGCCACATTCCATGAGGTGTACGGGCCGCATTTCAAAACGGCGATCGATGCCGGTGCGGATGCGGTCATGACCGCATACAACTCCGTGAATGGCGAGTACTGCGGGCAGAATGCATGGCTCATTCGGCAGACACTGCGAAAGGACTGGGGCTTTACCGGTATCGTCGCCTCCGATTTTGTATGGGGGCTGCGTGACGTGACGAAATCGGTGAAGGCGGGTCTCAATATCGAGGAGCCGTTCCATCAACAGCGGTACACCAAGTTGCGTGCGGCTCTCGGCCGTGGCGATGTGACCTGGGATGACATTCGCGAGCTTGGCGAGCGCATCCTCGATACGCAACTGAGATTCTATGCGCAACGGGATATGCGGGAACCCGCTGGAACCATGGCCGGCGCGGAGCATGCGGCGCTCGCCCGTGAAGTGGCGGAGCAGTCCATGGTGCTGCTGAAAAACGATGCGCGGGCACTGCCGCTCGATCCTGCCGCCGTCTCACGTATTACGGTAGCCGGCAGGTTGGCGGATGCGGCGAACACCGGTGATCAGGGCTCTTCGAACGTAAGGGCTCCGTACACGGTGACGCCATTGGAGGGGCTGCGCACGGCATTCGGCGACGATGCGGTGGATTACGTGGAGGGATGCGACCCCGCAGAGGCTGCGCGTCGCGCACGCCATGCCGATGCCGCGATCGTGGTCGTCGGCTATACGGCGAATGATGAGGGCGAATACCTCAAGAGCGTGGTCTCCCCGGATATGCTGCCGTTGCTGCCGGAACCGGTGACTGCGGAACAATGTGCGGCGAAGCAGGCCTGCCAAGCCTACATGAAGGAAGGCGTAAGCACGTTCGGTGGCAATGCGGAAGGCGGCGATCGCGCAAGCCTGCATCTGAATCCGGAAGACGTGGAACTCATCCACGCCGTCGCCGAAGCCAATCCGCGCACGATCGTCGTAGTGGTCGCCGCTGGTGCCGTGCTGATGGACGAATGGGTGGACGAGCCTGCCGCAGTGATGATGGGTTGGTATTCCGGCATGGAGGGTGGACATGCGCTTGCCGACATCATTACCGGCAAGGTCGACCCATCCGGACGGTTGCCGTATGCAATCGCGCGATCGGAACACGATCTGCCCCCATTCGACCGTGATGCGACCAGTGTGCGGTACACGCGCTGGTATGGCCAGCGGTTGATTCAACACCGCGGTTCACAAGCATTGTTCCCCCTGGGGTACGGCCTGTCATACCAATCATATGGAATTGGGGAACCCGCGATTGCGGATTCCGATAGGGAGCGGCAGACGGCGATCCTGCACGTTCCGGTCACCAACGAGGGCGGTCATGTCGGCCGCCATGTCGTTCAGGTATATGGCAGTTTGCAGGAGGGCGAGCGCGCAGGCGAACGTGAACTGCTCGGTTTCGCATCGGCGTCCATTCCCGCGCGACAGACTGTGGACGTCGCAATATCTCTGGATTTCTCGGTGCTGGGCCGTTGGAATGCACAGGAGCGCAAAGTCGCGCTCGAAACAGGAAAAATCCGCATCGAGGCGTCCTCGTTCTGGGGTGATCCCGATGCTTCGACAATGGAGGTCGAACTATGAATACAGCACAACCGACCGTGTGGACGGGAACGGTGAGTGACGAACAACAGGCGAAGGTGCCTTGGGTCGTCGGAGTGGCGCTCGTCTTGGGTGTATTCCTATGGATGGGACCGTACATGGGCGTAAATGTGGTGCTGCTTCCCGCGAAGACGGCTCTGCTGGCGGGAGATGGCAAGGCGAGTGTCGTCGCAGTGCTGTCCACCAGCGCCATGATCGTCGCGGCCATTGCCAATATCGTTTTCGGTGCGCTTTCCGATTTGACCCGTTCCCGCTTCGGACGTCGTTCCCCTTGGATCATCGGTGGTTCGGTTCTTGCCGCGGCGGCCATGATGTTCGTGAGCTGGGCGCCGACCGTACCGCTGCTCATCGTGGGATGGTGCGTATATCAGTGCTTCCTGAACGCCATCGTCGCGCCGTTGATCGCCGTGATCACCGACCGTACGGCACCGAAGTTCCGCGGTACCATCAGCGCCATGTATGCGCTTGGCTACTCGGTTGGCATCTACGGTGGTCAGATGATCGGCGCCCGATTCCTGACGGACCAATCCATGGGCTTTACCGTACTTGCCGTGCTTACGCTGATCGGAGGCCCTCTCGCCGCTCTGATCATGCGCGAAGGTTCCAGCCTGGCCATGCCGAGGAAACGATTCACCGCGCAGATGTTCTGGGAGCATTTCTCCTTCCCGACGAGACATTGCCGTGACTACTATCTTGCATTGTTCGGCAAGTTCCTGATCGTCGCGGCCAAGTTCGCCATCTCCGGTTTCCAGCTGTACATCCTCACGGATTACATGATGCAAAGCGCCGATGGGGCCAAACACTACGTTTCGGTGATTTCCATGTGCATGATGGTGACCGCCATCGCCATGACGGTGATCGCAGGGCCGATTTCCGACAGGATCGGCAGCCGTAAGATTCCAGTGATTGCATGCTCCTTGCTGGTTGCCGTAGGATCCATCATTCCGTTCTTCTCCAACGATCCGAAGATGATGATCGCGTATGCATTGGTCGCGGGTACCGGCATGGGCGCCTACAACGCCGTGGATCAGGCTCTGAATGTGGAGGTGTTGCCGTCCAAGGACACCGCCGCCAAGGATCTGGGCATTCTGAACCTTGCCAATACCGGTGGCCAGGTGCTCGGTCCGGTGCTTGCCGCCACGCTGATCAATATGTTTGGCTACCATGCGCTCTTCCCGTTGGCTGCCGTCTGTTCGCTGCTCGGCGCGCTGTTGATCGTCTTCATCAAGTCGGTGAAATAAAAGCCCCGGACGCCATGATCGATGCTTCGATCAATCAGGGTGCGGGCGGCGAGACATGGTCCTGGGAGTTGCGGACCGGTCCTTGCCGCCCGCACCCTGACGCGTTGCGTGGGCAGAGTGGCGGGAGGTGGTCGGTGGACGGCGGTGGATGACACGCCGGGGGTGTGGATAACCTGGCGTCCTTCGACCACAGGGGTCGGTTTCGCTTGCGGATTCACCGTCGAATGATTTTCAATCGGCGGTATGAACGCTGTACCACCCATTCCCACCGAGGTGCCGTTGCCTCCGCAAGCGGCGACTTCGCGGCAACCCATATCGCCGCAACGTTTCTACACTCCACCCGGAGTGGTCGGCGACGGAAACGATGACACCGTTCCGCCGTGGTTTCAAGCCGATTCGAGTCCGCCTATGTCCGTGCACGGTACCGTGGCACGCCTGCATGCGGCGCATCCGGTGACGGAGCATGCCGATATGGACGGCGTGGTGGTGCTGAGCTCCGCCGTCGCCGGTGTGGGAGTCAGCACGTTGGCGGCCATGCTTGCCCGCACGCTGACGCAGCGTGGCGTCAAGTGCGTGCTGGTGGATGCGGACCTGCAGGGTGGTGGATTGGATGTGCTGCTCGGCATCGAAAATGAGGATGGTTCCCGATTCGGTGACATCAATGCGCCGCTTGGCAACGTCGATGGCAAGGCGCTGTTGCGCGAGCTGCCGGTCTGGGATGGTGTGCCGGTACTTTCCTGCGATCCATGGAAGATCGAAAATCCGCAATGGTGGGAGATCCAAGCCTGCATTCGTGCACTCGCACAGACACGCAGGACGGTGATCGTCGATATGGCGAACCATATCGGTCTTGACAGTCTGAAGGCTTGTGCGGGAGCCTTGCATATCGTTGCGGTGGAGATGACGGTGCTCGGCCTGGCCCGTGCGAAAACCTGGCTGAAGTCACTCGGAACGGTTGACGGCAATGGCGGATCCTCGCCGATTCTGGTCGGCATTGAACCTCGCGGCACCATACGCAATCGTGGAACCACTGGCATTGCCGAAGCGCAAGAGTATTTGGAATGCGAAATCGGCATCGTCATACGGCCGGATGGCAAACTGTGCAGTGCGCTGCTGGAAGGACTGGGATTGCGCAAGCCGAACACGACTATGCGCAAAGCCTTGGAACGATTGGCCGATCGCGTACAGGAAAGGCGTGGCGGAAAGCGGGCGGATCATGGAACTCGGCCCTCTTAGCGAAGTGGCCCGCGAGCCGGGAGTCACCGATATCGCCGTGACCTGCGACGGTTCCGTATGGGTGGATGACGGCGATGGCATGCGATTGCGCAGATTGCGTGTGCCGTTCGACTCCGCGCAGTCCATTCGGAATTTCGCGGTACGACTATGTTCCCAACTTGGCCGTCGTCTCGACGACGCCTGTCCGATAGCCGACGCCTCCACCGTTGACGGCGTGCGCGTGCATGCCGTGATCGCACCGTTGGTCCCGCAAGGTGCGGCCATCAGCATCCGCCTGCCCGACGCCACCGCACCCCGGTTGGAATCCTTGGCGCACCACGGCATGTTTCCGCTGGCTTGGCTGCCATTGTTACGTGGATTGGTACGCCGCAGGGCGACGATGCTGGTCACAGGTGGTACTGGAGCCGGCAAAACCACCATGCTCAAGGCGTTGCTTATGCAATGCCCGCCGACGGAACGCATCATCACCGTTGAAGAGGTGCGCGAACTGGGCATGTTCCATCATGCCAATCATGTGTCGTTGGTCACCAGAGAGGCCAATGTGGAAGGCGTCGGAGCCATAGATTTGTCGCAATTGATCGCAGCGACCCTACGCATGCGGCCGGACCGTGTGGTAGTGGGCGAATGCCGAGGTGCGGAGATCGCGGATCTATTGAGGGCGCTCAACTCCGGGCATCGTGGTGGCATGACCACCCTGCATGCGAACAGTGTGGAAGCCGTGCCATCGCGTTTGGTGGCGCTTGGGCTGCTCGCCGGTCTGGATCCGCGTGCCACCGCCGCACTTGCGGAAAACGCTTTCGATGTGGTGCTGCATGTGGAACGAACGCAAGGATATCGCAGAATCTCGCAGATCGGTCAACTTACCGTGCGGGATGGAAGGCTGCAAGGCAGCCCTTTGGCATTTTGGAATGGCGGGCAGGTGCGAACGAACGAGCGATGGGTGGATTTCATGCGGCGATGGGGCGTATGAGAGCGTGCCGGTACGAGGCCGGGCGATGGCGAGATTCGGAAACACACAAGGAGTCTGTGATGAAATGGTTGGCATGGTGTGCCGCAGTGATGACTGCGCTCGCCGTGTGGCTATGGCTGCGCCGCCATGAGCCATTCGGGCAATCCCGACTGTCGGACCTGCACGGATGCGTCGATGGCGGTGCAGAACCGAAGGATCGGACGCCGGCAGGGCAGAGCCCGCAAGCCGATGGGCGGGAGGGCAGCGTTGTCGGCGAGCCTACCGGAAACGCAGTGGCGAGCGCGCCATTGCCCCATATGGCAAGCGTGGCATGTGTGGCGGCCTTGCAGGCTTCCGTACGTAGCGGCGCCACGTTGGTGCAGGCTTTCGAAGAACTGGGAGGCTGTGCGTTTGCCACTCCTGAACTCACTCGTTCGCGCATCGAGATGGTGTTGCGATGCCGTTGCCCGCCCGAAGAACAAGGTGAACAGATGCGCCGATTGAGTGCGGAACTTTATGCGGCCTGCCAGCTCAGCATGGCGTTGGGCTGCGAAACGTCACGTTGCCTGGCTGCAGTTTTGGCCTCCCTGAAAAGGCAACGACTTTTGAACGACCTGCGCAGGAACGCCTTTGCCATGCCTCAGGCCACGGTCAAACTGCTGATGGCATTGCCGTTGCTCACGGTATTGCTGGGCGAAGGCATGGGCGCCCGCCCTTTGGCCTTCCTGTGCGGTGATGCCAGGGGGCTGCTGTGCTTGGGATTTGCCTTGGGATGCTATGCGATTGGCCTGCTGTGGATTCGGGTATTGCTACGGGAGAATCATCCGTGACGGATCGGGAATGATGGGCGAACCGTAGCGGAAGAAGGGAGCGGCCATGCTGGAATCGTGGGCGATTGCCTCCGCATGCTGTACGTCCGGGGCCGTCTGGTTGTGGTATTGGAGCCCTACACGGGTGTTGCCGGGTGAAGAGGTCGCTCATGAACTGCCGATGCCGCTGGTGCTTGAAATGCTGGCCGTCGCCATTCGACGGGGTGCCTCGATACCGCATGCGTTGATTGTCGTGGGGCGGATTGTCGGCGGGGATTTTGGCGAAGGACTCTCGTCCGTCGGAGGTGCGCTGAACCAAGGCGTCGACTGGGATCAGGCGTGGCCGTCAGGCGATGACATCGCGTTGGTGCGTGACGTCTTCGCCGCTTCATGGTCAAGCGGGGCCTCGCCGCTGAACCGATTGGATGCCGCTATCGAACAGTTGGATTGGGATGAGCGCTCGCAGATCGAGCGGGATGCCGCGAAACTGTCGATTCGACTGCTCTTGCCGACGGGATTGTGTTTTCTGCCGGCGTTCATTGCGGTCGGTGTCATTCCGGCAATCGCCTCCTTTCTTGGATGACTGTGGATAGTGGTGGATGACACGCCGAGGGTGTGGATAACTGCCCATCCTCCGACCACAACCCTCGCGTTTGCGGCATGGGCATCCCGGATTCCGCGACACTGAAGCCACCCGGTCATCCGGTCGGGCCGAATCAAACGAAAGGAACGCGATGAACGCCGAAATGTCAATCAATGTCGATGGCCATCCCGACGTATTGGGGCGGGTGGGTCGCAGAATGTTCGCACTGCGAGAGCAGGCTGACCGCATGGTCTGCCTGCTCGATGCTCGTATACGGACGCTGATGTCCGAGCCCGAAGAGGGGGCGGCAACCGCCGAATATGCAGTGGTGTTGGTGGCCGCGACCGGTTTCGCCGCGGTACTGGTCGGCATCATGAAATCCGATGCCGTCAAGACGATGCTGACCAACATCATCAAGAAAGCGCTCAGTGTGGGGTGACGGCCCATGCTGACCCCATGGTGGAAACGCCATGCGGATGAGGGATCCGCCACCGCGGAATTCGCGGTGGTGCTTCCCTCCGTTGCCGCAGTGGCGATGTTGATGCTATGCCTTGGACGGGCCGTGGTGGTGTCCATGGATTGCCAGGATGCGGCCGCCGTCGCGGCGCATGCGATGACGATTGCCGGTCGTGATGGTGAATCCCGTGCACGGAGCGCCGCCTTGGCGGCTGCCGGTAATGATGCGCGGGTGTCGTTTTCTCGAAATGCCGACAGCGTCACAATCACCGTGCAATGCCCGGTGATTCCGGATCCGGTCGGTGTCCTGCCAACGCGCGTGACCGCCAAAGCAACCCGATATCTCTAGGATTTGCGCGGCGGGATTGCCGCGTACGTAAGGAGACGGAGATCGTGAAACAGTTTGTGAAACAATGGTGGGCGACCTGGTGCGGTCGATTCATGCGGCTATTCGCAAAGGCTGATGAAGGTTCCGGCACCGTATCCGGAATCGCCCTGATTGCGGCAACGGCGGTGATGCTGGGTGTCGTCGCGGCCGCCGGCAATCTGCTGATTTGCCTGCATCGGGCGCAACATGTTGCCGATCTGGCCGCAGTGGCTTCGGCGACGGCGCTGCATGAAGGGTCGGCAGTGCCGTGTGAGGTGGCTTCACGAACGACGCGCGGTAATGGCGCCGAGCTGCAATCCTGCAAAATCATCGGCGAAGATGCACGAATCACAGTCGCAGTGGGTACGAACGTGCCGTTTGCGTCTCAGGTGAGCAAATCCTCCCGTGCAGGGCCGGTCGCATGCGAGTAGGAGTGCGTTTGGCCCGCATGCCCGTGGCGGTGATGCAATAGGTCATGCCGATTGCGCCAAATCGATATCGCTGATAGCGTGTGGCGGTCAAAGGCGGTTATCGTAACGGTATGAACGAATCGTCACATTCGAATATGACCGTTGCCGTGGTGGGGAACCCGACATCGAACAAAGGCCGTGGAGCAAAAACCGGTGAACAGGTGATCAGCCTGCTGCAATCCGCCGGGGACAGGCACGGTTTCGAAGTCATCGATGTGACAGGCACGAGTTTCGAGGACTCCTTGGTTAAGGCGAAAAGTCGTCGGGACGAATACGACTATCTGGTGGTGGTCGGCGGCGACGGCATGATCGCACTGGGTACGAATGCGGTCGGTTGCAGCGGCAAGCCACTGGGCATCGTAGCTACCGGTTCCGGCAATGACTTCGCGCGTGGACTCGAGCTGCCGGTCAATCGTGTGGAAACCGCCGTCGACGGCATCGTCGGCGCCATGATGCGAGGTTCGCATATCGACGTGGACATGGGTCTGGTCACATCGTTGCCAGGTGGCTATGCGGTCGATTCCAGCACCGGTGACGAACTGCCGAGAGTGCAGGAAGCAGCCGTCACCGCACATACCGTACGAGGCCTTCTGGCCGTTGATCCGCTGCAATCGAACATGGGACTGGATTTCACCGACGAATACCTAGGCGAGCCGAACAGCCTCGATATCAACCGTTACTATGCGGGTATGCTGTCATGCGGTCTGGACGCCAGCATCAACGACCGTGCCAACCATTCGCATCTGCCGAACGGTACCTTACGGTATTTTGCGGCCGTGCTGGTGGAACTGACCCACATGAAACGGTATGGCTACCACATCAAGGCAACGCTTGCCGACGGTTCGATGGACGAGCGTGACATCATCTCTCCGCTGCTTACGGTCGCCAATTCGCGACATATCGGCGGAGGCATCGAAGTTTCGCCGTATTCGCGATTCTCGGACGGCTTGCTTGATCTGATATGGATGGATCATGTGCCGAACTTCGTCGAATGCGCGGAGGCCATCTCGCACGCCTACAACGGCAGGCTTCTCGCCAGCAAGGTATTTGGGTGGCAGCGCATTCGCGAAATCGAGATCAGTCGTGCCGATGACGGTGACGAGCCGCCGGTGTTCATGGCCGATGGTGAATACATCGGCCATCTGCCGGTCAAGGTCACCGCGCAAAGCCGGGCATTGCGTGTGCTCGTGCCGCCGGCGGTCGCCGAGGCGCAGGCTCGTGACGGCGAAGAGCAGACGCTCGAAGCCATTGCGCGTGACCATCGTGACCCCCTCACCGGAAATTTTCTCGATTAGGAAGGCTTGACGGGCGCGCCGATAGCGCCTGCCGTCCGCGGAACCGGAATATGGAGACACGGTATCCTGTGAACAGGGAGAGGTCCCGGACGGTACGAACGAAGAGGTGTGTGGATGTTCACGGTGGCGGTCGTCGAGGATGAGGCCGATGCTGCGCGCAGGCTTGAGGCGTGTCTTGCGCGTTATTCGCGGGATCATCCGGGTGTGCGGTTCGATGTGACGGTGTTTTCGGAGCCGACGCGTCTGCTTGAGGGGTACCGGCCGGTGTGGGATGTCGTGTTCATGGACATCGAGATGCCGAACATGGATGGCATGGCCGCCGCGCGCAGGCTTCGGGCCCTTGACGGGCAGGTCGCCCTGGTGTTCGTGACGAACATGGCGCAGTTCGCGGCCAAGGGGTATGAGGTGGATGCGTTGGATTACGTCATCAAGCCGTTCTCCTACAACGACTTCGAACGCAAGCTCCGCCGTGCCGTGGCCATTCGCGGTGAGGAATCGGCGTCCGTCATGATCATGCAACGAGCCGGAACGCAACGTGTGCTCCTACGCGACATCGAGTATATCGAAGTCAAGAATCATAATCTGCTCTACCATACCGAGCGCGGCATTCTGACCGGTACCGGCACCTTGCAGGATGTGGAAGACAAGCTCGGCGACCGTGGATTCCTGCGCTGCAGCAAGGCGTTCGTGGTCAACGGTCGCCATGTCGTCGCCGTCAAAGGCAACGAGCTGACTCTTTCCGGCGGTGAAAACGTGACCATCGGCAGGGCATACAGAAAGGCCTTCATGGTGGCGCTCGCCGCAAGCATGGGCGATGGCAATGTGATGTAGCGGCATACTGCAGTGTGACGCAGGTCAACGGAATGGACGAACGATGGTGCAGGCGATCGACGTGATACTGGCTTTCTTCACCGACAATGGCATGGTCGTGGAGCTGATGGTCTCCACGCTGCTGTTCACCTGGTGGTTGGAACGCCGTGACATGTTCTGGTGGCGTGCACTGACCGGTGCCGCCGTGATGCTTGTCGAATCGATGCTGTGGCATGGCTATGTGCCGGAGAACCTGTGGACCGTCACCGTACAGAACATCATCGTGTTCGCATTATTGATCGCGTGGATCGGCGAATGCTGGAAGGTCAACATCCGTCAGGCGTTGTTCTACTTCGTCATGTCCGGCGCCATGCAGCATCTCGTCTACCGCGGTGCACGTCTGCTGTCGGTGGGCCTGCACCGTTGCTGGCCGAATGGCGCATGGATCGACACCTATGCGTATTCGTTCGTGCAGATCCCGCTCTACTGCCTTGCCTATGCCGTATTCGCCCGACCGATGGCGAAAAAGGACATTTCGATGGTAGGCGGTCGATCGGTGTTCGCCATGATGGTCGGCATGATGCTGTGCGTCAGCGTATTCACCAACATGTTCAACTTCCTCGCCTCGCCGGCATCCGGCGCGGCGGCATTCACCGTGTTCAGCCTGTTCGATTTCGTCACCTGCGTGTTCATGCTCGAACTCGCCATCGAACTCGTCTCCAAACAGCGCGCCCATGCGGAGGGGGAGGTGCTACGTCATCTGCTGCGACAGCAGAAGCAGCAGATGGAAAGCACGAAGGAGACCATCGATCTGATCAATGTGAAAACGCATGATCTGAAAAAAACAGATCGTGCAACTTGGCCCCGCCATCTCGCAGGAGCAGGCGGGCGAGCTGCAGCAGCTTGTTGAAATCTACGATTCTTCCGTGCGTACCGGCAATGAGACGCTGGATGTGCTGTTGGCGAGCAAATCATTGCTTTGCGAACAGCGCGGCATATCGTTTGACCGCATGGTCGACGGCGGCCTGCTCGACTTTATGAAACCTTCCGACATCTACTCGCTGGTCGGCAACGCGCTCGACAATGCGATGGAGGCGGTATCGGCATTGCCGGACGATGCGGAGAAATACATTGCCGTGCGGATATGCGAGAGCAAGGGGATGGCGATGATTCGCGTCGAGAATCCGTTTGCCGGGGAACTTGCGTTCTCCGACGGATTGCCGGTCACCACCAAAGGCGATACGCAATATCACGGTTTCGGCACGCGGTCGATTCGTATGATCGCCCGGCAATATCACGGGTACATGTCGATTTCCGCGCGCGACGGCATCTTCAGATTGACGGTGATCCTGCCACTTCAGTAACGCTGCCCGCCGGTCATGCGCGGACTGCGGTGTCGTTCGGCGCGTTTCGTCGACCGTTCACGAAGCGACGCTTATGCGCCGCCGAATACTCAAGCACACTGGAGGCACGGGATTTTCATCGTCGAAGATTCCTGCAGAGATGCTGAAACTCAAGGAGTAAGAGATGCATGAGCGTACAGGCCTGTGGCGCGGTATCACCGCTGTGGGCGCATTGCTTCTCGCCGTCGCCATCATGGCGGGAACGATCATGGAGACGTACCGCACGTCCCTTGACGCGTTCGTCGGTACCAGAAGCCAGAGAACCGTAACGGACCAGTCCGCCGACAGCGGCGATAGCTGGACGTACAAATCCGAATACAAAACCGCCAAGGAAGCGTACGAGGGCTTTAAGAAGACGGCCATGGACGAGGCGCAGGAGACCTACGCGCTGCTGAAAAACAGCGATAACGCCCTGCCGCTTTCCAAGAGCGCGAAAATCACCATGTTCGGCGTGCGCAGCTATGCCCCGGTATATGGCAGCTCCGGCGGTTCCGTGACCGACGGCAATTCCACCGTCGAAATCACCAAGGCGTTCGAGGAGGAAGGCTTCCAGATCAATCCCTCCATGCTCAAGGCCTATCAGAATTATTTCAAAGACAAGAAATGGACCACCCCGCAGTTCGGCGGCGGCATCCTTCCCGAATATGAGGACATCACCAAGTACAACGACCCGTGCGAGCTGAGCCTCGACGAACTGGCCAAGCTCAATCCCGAATACAAGTCGCAATACGGCGAATATCAGGATGCCGCAATCGTGGTCGTCGGCCGCCCCGCTGGCGAGAACGGCGACGGCTACTATCCGGGCCAGGACGGTCTGGCCGACGGCGTGAATACCGTGACCGGCAACATCCTTTCCCTGAGTGATGAGGAAATGGCGCTGGTCAACGAGGCCAAGGCCAATTTCAGCAAGGTGATCGTACTCGTCAACTCCACCAATCCGATGGAGATCGCCAACCTGCAGGACGATCCGGACATCGATGCCATTATGTGGATAGGCTATCCGGGCGCATACGGCTTTTATGGTGTGGCCGACGTGCTCAATGGCACGGTTTCCCCTTCAGCCCACCTGGGTGACGTGATGGCCAAGAACAGTGCCGTCGCACCGGCCATGAGCAACTATGGCAACGTGGCTTGGAAGAATGCCTCCGACTTTTCCGAAGATGCGGCCGTCAACTCCTATCTGATGGAGGCCGAAGGCATCTACACCGGTTACCGCTACTACGAAACCCGTTACGCCGACATCGTCATGGGCAATGGCGGTGACACGGCTTCGGCCGGAACCTATGCCGCTTCCGACGGCACGGTCGCGACTGCGGATGGCATATGGGATTACGCCAACGAAGTGGTGTATCCGTTCGGCTACGGCCTGAGCTACACGACGTTCGAACAGAAGCTTGACGGCGTCGAGATCAAGGGCGACAAGAAAACCGCCGTCGCCACGGTCACCGTGAAGAACACCGGTTCCGTGGAAGGCAAGTCCGTGATCCAGCTGTACGCTTCCGTGCCATACACCGATTACGACAAGAAGAACGGCGTGGAGAAGTCCGCGATCCAACTCATGGATTTCGAGAAGACTGACGCCCTCAAGCCGGGTGACTCGCAGACCATCACCATGACGGTGGACTTGTCAAACCTTGCCAGCTATGACTCAAACAAGGCCAAGACCTACATCGTCGATCCGGGTGACTACTACTTCTCCATCGGCGACGACGTGCATGACGCCCTGAACAACGTGCTTGCCGCGCAAGGATACTCCGAATCCGACGGCATGACCGCCGCCGGAGACAAGACCAAGACCTATACGTGGTCGTGGGACGGCGACGTCGATGCCGATACCTTCGCCACCTCCAGCACCGGAACCAAGATCACCAACCAGCTCTCCGACGGCAAGTACGCCACCGATTACAACGCCTTTGACAAGGGCGCGGTCACGTATCTGACCCGTTCCGACTGGAACGGCACCTTTCCGAAGACCTACTCCGGCATCAGCGCCAATGAGGAAGTCTCCAAACTCCTGAACAACGATTTCATCGACCTGAAGTCGGACGGCGACGTCTCCGACATCACGATCGGCGACACCTCAAGCAGCCTGACTCTCAACGATATGAAGGGCGCTTCCTACGATGACGAGCGTTGGGACGAGCTGACCAGCAAGGTTTCCGTCAAGGAGTTCATGCATTTCGCGGAGACCGCGTTCCACGCCATCGGCGCGATCGATTCCGTTGGCCTGCAGGAAATGACCACGGATGACGGTCCAGGCGGATCCGACTCCCATTATCTCAATGAGGGTCAATATCAGGGGAAGGCCTATGCGGATGCCGACGATTACGCCGACAAGAGCTCCCGAGTGGCTCCTTCTCCCACCAACCTGGCCTACAGCTGGAACAAGGAGCTCGCCTACCGCAACGGCGAAGTGATTCTGGGCGAAAGCAGCCTGGTATTCCGTCTGCCGATCATGATCGCACCGGCCATGAATCTGCATCGTCACGCCTATAACTCCCGTGGCGTCGAATACTATTCGGAAGATCCGATCCTATCCGGATACATCGGCTCCGCCGTGGTGCAGGGCGCGCAGTCCAAGGGCGTGCTGGTGAACGTGAAGCATCTCGCATTCAACGATCAGGAGATCAACAGGTCCGGCATAGCCACGTTCATGAGCGAGCAAAAAGCCCGCGAAATGGAACTACGCAACTTCCAGCAGGCCTTCGAAGCCAACGGCAAGCCGGCCTCCTTCGAATCCGACGATGCCAAGAAAAACACCTACACCCAAGGTGCGCTCGGCGTGATGACCTCCTACAACCGCATCGGTGCGGTCGCCTCCAGCGCCAACGCCGCAGTCATGGTCAACATCCTGCGCGACGAGTGGGGCTTCACCGGCTACAACGTCACCGACTTCACCTCGGTCTCGCCCCATGCGGCGCCGAAGGAATCCGTGCTCGCAGGCACATCAGCCTTCTGCGGCTTCGGCAATCAGGGCGTGAAGTATTGGGATGCCGCCACGCTGAGCAAGGACCGTGACATGCTCCTGGCCATCAAGCAGAACATGCACTATTCGCTCTGGGCCATCGCCAACTCCAACGCGATGAACGGCGTGAACTCCAGCACACACACCGAAAACGTCATGACGTGGTGGCGTGCGGTCTATCTCGGCGTAATCGCCGCCTCCGGCGTGGTCACCCTGATCGGCCTGGCTGGTTATACGACGACCCGCATCCGTCCCGCCCGCAATGCGGCCAACGGTCCGACGGCGGCTTCGAAGTGAAAGGAACGATCATGGCAACGACAATCAAAACCCATGTTTCCGAGCTTGCGGCCGCAGCGGCGACGCTCATCGGACTGATGGTCTACCTCGTCAATTCGACGACCGGATACATGGCCGGCCAAGGATTGAGCGCGCTGGTCATCGCGCTGAGCGTGGTGGCGATCGTGGCGCTCGCCGCCCGTGCGTTCGCCGGCAACCGTCTACCGGCGGTGCTGAACGACGTACTGCTGATCGGAGCCGAAGTGCTGTTATTGGTGAGCTTCGCGCAGTTCGTGCTTGAACGCGTGCGCCTTGCCGCCGACATCTACTTCATTCCGGTCAACTATCCGGCATCGGAGCAGACCTCGCTCAATGTCGCACTGATCGGTGTGGCATGCTACCTCGTGGCCATCCTCCTGCTCGTCGTCAAGGCGTTCACCGCCAAGGACGCGCAACATACGGCGGTCATGCTGGAACCGGCCGCCGAATAACGACCGTATGCCGTTCATATGGGCGGCACCACCATCAGGCCATCCGGCGGCGAGCGCCGATCGCAGTGATTGCGATTCGCAAAGACGTCGCCGGTGGCCATGCCATACGTTGCAATTTCAGAGGAGATTTTAGGAATCATCATGCAGGCAGCAGATTTCAATGCAGGCTGGGCCTATCGCCATCTTGACGCCGATGAGGATTGGACCGCCGTTACGATTCCACATGATGCGATGCTGTATGAGCCGCGCCATGCGCTCGCGGCAAGTGGATTGAATTCCGGCTGGTTCGAAGGTCGCGATTATGAATACGTCAAGCATTTCATGCCGGAACGGGATATGGCCGGCAGTCGGATGCTGCTTGAATTCGAGGGCGTCTATCATCATGCCGAGGTGTGGGTGAACGGTGAGAAGGCGGCGTTTCGCCCATACGGATACACCAATTTTTACGTTGATCTGACCGACCGCGTTCGTTTCGGTGAAGACAATGAGATTCGCGTGATTGCACGCAATGCCGATCAGCCGAATTCTCGTTGGTACTCCGGAGCCGGTATCTACCGTCCTGTCACGTTGTGGACGTCGCCCGCCGAGCATATCGCCGTGGACGGTCTCTTCGTGCGTACTATCGCCGCGGATCCGGCGAATGGCACCGCACGTATCCGCGTCGAGGTCGAAACGACTGCGGCAGGCAGTGTGCACATTGAAATCGCCGACATGGCGGGTGGGATCGCAGCCAGTGTCACGCAACCATGCGAGGCTGGGGTAAGCAGGTATGAGTTCGGCATTGCCGACGCGAAACCATGGTCCGTGAACCATCCGGAATTGTACGTGTGCACCGCGCGTTACACCACGCAACATGGGGATTCCGACGAGGCTGCGACCACGTTCGGTATCCGTACGCTCGAATGGGGGAGCGGGGGACTGCTGATCAACGGCGAGCGCGTGATCATTCAGGGCGCGTGCATCCATCATGACAACGGTGTGCTTGGCGCATGCGCGTATGCCGACGCCGAGGAGCGCAAGATTCGTCTGATGAAGGCGAATGGCTATAATGCCATCCGTTCCGCGCACAATCCGTGTTCGAAAGCACTGTTGGAGGCGTGTGACCGACTTGGTGTGCTGGTGATGGATGAGTATATCGACCATTGGTATATTCATAAGACGCAGCATGATTACGTTGATTATTTCGACGAATGGTGGCGTCGGGATCTTGCCGACATGGTGATGAAGGATCGCAACCATCCGAGTGTGATACTGTACTCCACCGGTAATGAGGTGTCGGAAACGGCGCAGAAGCGCGGTATTGCGCTCACGCGTGCGATGACTGAATATCTGCATGCGCTTGACGACTCCCGTCCTGTCACCTGCGGTGTGAACATCTTCTTCAATTTTCTTTCGTCGATCGGCTTTGGCCAGTATTCCGACAAGAAGGCCGCGAAGGAAGCCGAGGCCGCCGAGAAGCGCCGTGCCGCAGGACAGGCCGCCGACAAGCATAAGGCTGTCGGCAGTGAGTTCTTCAACAATATGGCCGGCGTGCTGGGCGCCGATTTCATGAAGACCGGTGCTGCGCTGCCGTTTTGCGATTGGGTGACGCGAGATGCGTTCGCCGCGATGGACGTGGCCGGCTACAACTATGGCATCAAGCGATATGTTCACGACCTGAAGAAGTATCCGGATCGACTGATTCTCGGCTCCGAAACCTTCTGCAACGATGCATACCGCTTCCGCGAGCTCGCCAAACGCGAACCGCGGCTGATTGGCGACTTCGTATGGGCGGGCATGGATTACATCGGTGAAACCGGCGTGGGGGCCTGGGAGTACGAGGATTACGCGACCTTGAACATCGAATACGGCTGGCTGACCGCCGGTTCGGGACGGGTGGACCTGACCGGCCGCGCATTGGGTGAGGCATACTACACGCGTGTGGCGTTGGAGGAGGCTTCCGGACCATGGTTGGCTGTCTGCCCGGTGAACCATACGGGAGACAAGCATTCGCCGAGCGCGTGGAAGATGAGCAACGCCATCGACTCGTGGAGCTGGAATGGCTGCGAAGGCCGCAAGGCGAACGTTGAGGTCTACGCGAGGGCCGCGTCCGTCTCCTTGGTGCTCAACGGCCGTGAAATCGGACGCAAGGCAATGCGCAACGATTGCATCGCCCGTTTCTCATGCACATATGAGCCGGGAACGCTGGAAGCCGTGGCCTACGATGAATCCGGTCGTGAAATCGGCCGCAATCAGTTGGTCAGTGCTTCTGCCGAAACACGATTGAACGCATCCGTGGAATATACGGGTCGTGAACTCGCGTACGTGCGCGTGCGCTACACCGATGAGCACGGTGTGACCAAACCACTTGAGCGAGGCACATTACGTGCGACACTGATCGGTCCCGACGGCAAGGGAGGCGGGGCCGGCGGAGACACTGACGAAGCTGTCGGCGGAACGAAACTGCTCGGTTTCGGTTGCGCCGCACCTTGCAACAAGGGCAGCTTCGTCACCGGCGAAACCGGCACCTACTATGGCGAGGCGCTCGCCGTGGTGAGGATGCCGCAGTCGCAAGAAGGTACGGCGGTGCTGCACATGAGCGACGGCAGGCTATCGGCGCAGGTGAGCGTCGAGCCGATCGGCATCGTGAATCGTACGGATTCGACGAGGTAGGAGGGATGATGCCCGAACGGACTGAAATCATCAGTGGGCACGACGGCGGTCCGATTGCCGTGTGGTGGCGGCGCTTCGCGGCGAAGCATAGGCTGATCGCGCAGTTCGTGATGTTCTATGCGTTCTCACTGTTCGTCACCATACTGCAGTACGTGATGCTCACGTTCCTGCCCAACCTGTTCTACACGAACACCAACTGGTGCGATATACCATGCCAACTCATCCATCTGACTCTTGGACCGGTCGATACGTACGTGTTCGACTATCCGGTCACCGGTGATGCGACGGGCGGTATGGGGTATTTCGCGGCGTTCGCCATCACGCTGTTCATGGCGCAGTGCGTGAACTCTCCGATGCAGCGCAACATCACGTTCAAATCACATGGCAACGTGTGGTTCCAAATAGCCTGGTATGTGGTGGCGTTCGTGCTCATCACCATTGTGTGCAGCTTCCTGATGGGCCTGTATGTGCCATTGTGCAAACGGTTTTTCGCGCCGGCCGTGTACAACATCCTCATTACCGTCATCAATGGCGGCGTGCAGATGGTGATTTACTTTCCGATCTACAAGATCATCTTTCCGGAAGGTGAGGCGAAGTAACCGATTCGACGGTCGGTGAAGGCGCCGGATATGGCGTCCGTCTATGTGCACCGGAAGCTTGTAGCGGACTGCGAAAGGACTGTACCCGACGCTTTCGCCATTGACAAGGCGAAGTTCGGGTACAGTCGTCGGATTGGCGTTATCGCCATGCAGGCCGCACGGTTCAGGCCGCCAGATCTTCGCGGCGGGCCATGGCCTGCTCAAAGTCCTTGGTGCCCGTGAACACCTCCTGCAGCCACGGGTTCACATGCTGCTTCCTGGCACGGTACATGATATAGCCGAATGCGAGCACGTTCGCCACGAGTGCGATGATCGACACGGTCAGGTTCACGTTCGGGTTGTTCACCGACTGCACGGCGAACTTGGACTCGTCCTGGAAGGCAGGGAACACCTGCGCGAACATGCACCAGATGGCGAGTGTGTTGGCGCGGTTCTGAATCCAGCCGCCCTTGTTCCAGAAGAAGTTGGCGACGGTCGGTGCAAGCAGCAGCGCCAGACCGCAGTACCACGAGTGGGTGGGCAGGCAGTTGTAGGTGTAGCAGAAGTTCCACAGGTCGTAGGCTACGATGAACACCCACGTCATGTCGGGCCAGAGCATGTCCTGCTTCCTCTTCGACACGTAGATGCCGAACCATCCGGTCATGCAGGCGATGTTGATGAGGCCCGCCACGCCGTTGAACACGTTGTGCCAGCCGCCCATGAGCGTCACGCCTTCGGTGGAGACCCAGGTGGTGCCCCATGCGCGGATCGCGGATTCGAAGTCGGAAACCACGGCGATGAGGATGTTGATGGCCACGATTACGAACGGGAAGCATTTGAACCATTCGGATTTGCCGATGGCGCCCCACTTGTACTTGAGTGCCATGAAGCCGATGCATCCCGCGGTCGCTGCGTACAGTTTCGCATAATGGAACCAGCTGGTCATGTGCACGTAGGTCGGGTTGGTCAGCGCCCATTCGGCGCCGGCGGCAGCGGCTACATAGATGGTGATGAAATAGACGGTCAGGATCGCAGGAACGACCAGGAACGCCACGATACCGCCGGTCTTGGTGCGGCGGGCCAGCTCATTGGCGCCGATCAGGCAGCAGAAGACAAGGATCCAGCCGATCCACTGATATACGGCGGTGTCGCCATAGACTTGGAACAACATCGCTTTTCCTTTCACTCGGGTACATGCGTGAGTCCCGCTCACTCAATGTACGGGTCCAGGTGCAGCGTCTGCGCCGCAACCTGTCTGACAACGGTGTCATCGGTGTCGGGATGCAACCTGATCAGTGAGATCAGGCCGACGATCAGCGTGTAGAAGGTCTCATGCACGTTACGGATCGGCATGCCGTGCAACCGTTCGAAATCACGCACGGTTGAGGCGCAGATGTATTCGGCGATGCGATCGGCGGCGCGGTCGATGAACTTGATGTACAGTTCAGCGTTGCCGTCTGCAATCATGCGCTGACTGAACGGTCCCTCATCGTTGATGAGGCCGCGCGTCAGGCGCACCACGTCGTCGAGTGCTTTCGAGATGTTGCCCACTTCGCGGTTGCGATTCCACTCCTCCAAAACGGTGATGACCTCATCGATGACGTCGTCCAGTACGGCGTCGGCGACCTGGTCCTTGTCTTGGAAATAGTGATAGAAGAGCGATCGGGTCATGCCGACACGGCCTGCGATATCGCTGACCGTAATCTTCGAGAAGCCTTTTTCCAGGCAGATTTCGCGTGCCGCATGCACGATTTGCGCGCGACGTGCGTCTCCTGCCGTTGCAACGGAAATCTGGTTCCGTCCGTTCATTGCGCTCTCCTCACGTTGAGTGGCGGTCCCATCGATGCGACACGTTGACACTCTGTCAATTTTTTGACGCGACCAAGTCTAAGCCCAATATTGACACAGTGTCAAACCGAGGTGGGTCGGTGCCGCTCACATGGCGATTACTGGTATGACAACAGGTTACGCAACCGTCGGTCATAGGGGTCGTGCGGCGCCCATCGGCGTGTCATGTTCCGCTTCTGAAACGGGCCGGCGAAACCGACCGCGCCATCTTGAACTTGCGTGAGAAGACCTCGAGGCTGGAAAAGCCGCAGGCACGCGCCACCTGCGCCACCTCCATGTCGGTCATGCTCAGCAGATCGCAGGCCTTAGCGATGCGGATGTTGTCGATATAGTCCTTCAACGTCAGACCGGTCGCGCTTTTGAATCGGCGGGACAGATGGCTGCGGTCGGTGTGCAGTGCCTCTGCCACACGGCCCACATTGATGGGTTCGGCATAATGTTCGGCGACGTATTGCGCTGCGGCGGTGGCGAGCGCGCCGCCGGCACTCGCGTCATCGGGCCGTGATTGCGTGGTGGCGCCATCCGCCGTCGCCATGGCGAGCGCCAGCCGGTGCAGGAACTCCAGGGTGATGGCGTTGAGCTTGATCTCGTCGGCGAAACTGCCGGATGTGTAGTCGAAACAGGATTGAATCAACGCCAGGAACGCCGAGGTGTCGCCGACATGGAACGCGTTGCGGTCGTGGGCCAGGCCGATTCCCGCCAGGCATCGTTGCACGCCGTTGCCGCCCAGTCCCAGCCATAGGTAGGTCCAGGGATCGGTTGCGCAAGCCTGATAGGTGACCGGTGAATCCGGCCGGATGATGAACCCGTCGTGGGCTTTCAGCCGGAATACCGCGCCTTGGCTGTGCAATTCGCCGCTACCGGACAGCACCAGATGGATGATGGTGTGATCGCGCAGTGCCGGGCCTACGTCGTGGCCCGGTTCCGTTCTCGAGATGCCGCAGAACGCGAACGATACGCCATTCGCCGATGAGGGCGGGTCCGTATGGCCCGATGTGAACGGGCAGAAGGAGGGCAACGTGTAGACCTGTGCGTGCTCCATGTCGCCTCCCTGCGGTCTCAATGCGTCGGCCGACCGGATTGCCGGCCGTTTGAAGACAGTAGAAGACAGTATAGGCGGACCTGCCGTGCCGGCCACCGGTCGGTCGCCGGTCGACTGACTGGCCGACAGCCGGCAGCGACGCTCAGTCGGCGGTCAGCACGAACAGCCGTGACGAGAAGTCGGTGGTGACGCCCAGCGGGTTCACGTCATCCATCTGCCCACAGGAGGCATCGGAATCGACCAGACCGATGCGCATGAGTTCGGCACCGGTGAACGACCTGCCGGCAATGCTGGAAGCGCCGGTGCAATCCACCTTATATGTCAGTCCTGCATCCAAACCGCGCAACGCGAGTCGTGTGAACGCACCGTTCGGCGTGATCAGCAGACGGTAATCGCCGACGATCGCGGTATGCCGATCACGGGAAACCACCATCCAGGCGGCCTTCTCATTGCCGTATGGGGCGATCAGCCGGTGGAAATCGCCGGTATGCAGTATTTCGCGGTATCGCTTGAACCATGCGACCTGCCTGTGGACCTCATCCAACTCGGCGGCCGACAGACGCCCCAGATCAAGTTCATAGCCGAACGTGCCGAATGCGGCGACGTTCGCGCGCGTGGCAAGCGGCGCCGAACGCATCGTCTGATGGTTCGGCGTGATCGACACATGCGCGCCCATCGTGCTCAGCGGGTAGAACATGCTCGTGCCATACTGGATCTTCAGCCGTTCGATGGCGTCCGAATCATCCGAACACCAGATCTGCGGCGTATAGAACAGCATGCCCATGTCGAACCGACCGCCGCCCGACGCGCAACCCTCGATGATGAGCTCCGGGAAGGCCGTGAGCAGCCGCTCCAGCAAATCGTAGACGCCCAGAATGTAGCGATGGTACGCTTCGCCCTGATGTTCGGCATCGCGCGACAGGTCGTAGCCTTCCGAGACGAAACGGTTCATATCCCACTTGATGTATGAGATGTTCGCGGAACCCAGCAGTGCGCTCATCTGCTCGAAGATGTTGTCGACCACCGCGGCATCCGCGAAATTCAACAGATACTCATTACGGCCATGGCTGGGCTTACGGCCGGGAGTGCGAATCGCCCAATCCGGATGCGCACGGTACAGGTCGGAATCCGCATTCACCGCCTCCGGCTCGAACCACAGGCCGAAACGCATGCCCAGATCGTTGACGCGGCGGGCCAGCGAGGCCAATCCGTTCGGCAGACGCCGCGGATTCGGCCGCCAATCGCCCAACCCCGCGGTATCGTCATTGCGTGCGCCGAACCAACCGTCATCCAGCACGAACAGTTCGATGCCGGCATTCCGTGCGGTCCGTGCGATGTCGACTAGCCTGTCCTCATCGAAATCGAAATACGTCGCCTCCCAGTTGTTGATGAGCACCGGTCGCTCGCGTCGCTTCCAAGGACCGCGCACGATATGCTCCAACACCGTACGGTGGAAGGCATGGCTCAGGCCGGTCAGGCCCTCGGCCGAAAACGCGAGCAACGCCTCCGGCGACTGGAACGTCTCGCCCGGCGCAAGGCGCCACGAGAAGCCGAAATCATTGATGCCCACCTGCACGCGCGTCACGTCGAACGTGTCCACTTCGGCATGCAGATCGAAATTGCCCGAATACTCGAAGGCCACGCCGATCGCCTCGCCCTGCGACTCCGTGGTGGCCGGGCGCGCGAATATCGCGCACGGGTTCAGAAAATGCCCGCTCGCATTGCGCAACGATTCGATCTGCTGCACGCCGTAATGCAACGGTTGCGTATGCGGATGGCGCTCGCGGGCCCATGCTCCGGCGAATTCAGTCATCGTGTAGTTACGGTCGGGCAGGTCGAGATTGAGACTCATCACGCGTTCGAGGCTGACCGGCTCGCCTCCGCCGTTCGTGATGCGCACGCTGCGCGCGATGACCGGCTGGTCGCGGAAAATCGTGTATTGCAGGATTACGGTGAGACCTGTCGGCCGGTCGATGAGCTCGATTTCCAACGTGGTCGCCTCATCGTCATGCTCCACATACGTTGCCGGCAGTCCTGCAAGTCGTGGTTTGCCGGCGATGATGCGATAGCCGCCTGCGTATGTCAGATCGGTGAGGGGCGATCCGTTGCCCTGCCGGACTTCCAGCGCCGGCCGCCGGTAGTCGCCGCCACCGTATTCGGGGAATTCCTGACGCAGCCTTTCCAGCGTGTAGGTGAGGTTTCCGGGAATGCGGCATGTGGTGGTGGGCGAATGCGTCACCTCCGTCAGATAACTGAAATCCTCACGGTCCGGTACGGCTGCGCCGAAATGCAGATTGATGAGCTTGCCCTGCCCGTCGGCGTGGAAGACGTAGCTGATCCGACCGTTGGTCAGATGGAACTGCCGAGTATGCTCGTGCACGATGATGGCGGCGGTGTTGTCGGTCATGATGTCCTCGCTGGTTCGTTTGCTGATGGTCGATTGGGATTGGTTGGAGGTCAAGTGTAGGGAGCGCACGCGTGCGATGCCGCGCCGGGAACCGGCGGTTTGTGCGCTGTCGATGACGATTTGTGGCGAGGCTCGCGCTTCGTCGGTGCGCCCGCCCGCGAGTCGAGCGAGACGGCTGGAAAACGGACTGTGCCTGGGGCGTATCGTGTCGTAAGAAATCGGTAGCCTAGTGACATTACGGCGGAAGGATTTTGCTATGGCATTGGCACTGTACAGAAGATATCGCCCCGATACGTTCGACGGGGTGATCGGGCAGGATCAGGTCACCGTTCCGCTCATGCGTGCGCTTGACGAAGGCAAGCTGACGCACGCCTATCTTTTTTCCGGCCCGCGCGGTTGCGGCAAAACGTCGTCCGCGCGTATTCTGGCCCGATGCGTGAACTGTGAGAAGGGGCCGACCTCGCATCCGTGCGGCGAATGCGAGAGCTGTCGCGATCTGGCCACCGGCGGTCCCGGTTCCATCGACGTGGTCGAAATCGACGCCGCCTCGCACAACGGCGTGGATGACGCCCGTGAACTGCGCGAACGCGCCGGTTTCGCCCCGGCCCGCGACCGCTACAAGATCTTCATCCTCGACGAGGCCCACATGGTCACGCCGCAAGGCTTCAACGCACTGCTCAAAATCGTGGAGGAGCCACCGGAACATGTCATGTTCATCTTCGCCACCACCGAACCCGACAAGGTGATCGGCACCATCCGCTCGCGCACCCACCATTATCCGTTCCGTTTGGTGCCGCAGGAGGTCATGGGGCCTTATCTGGAGCGAATCTGCAGCGACGAGCATATCGAGGCCGAGCCGGGTGTGCTGCGGCTGGCCATGCGTGCCGGCGGCGGCTCCGTGCGCGATACGCTGTCCGTGCTCGACCAGCTCATGGTCGGTTCCGTGGATGGCGTGATTCCCTACGATTCCGCCGTGGCATTGCTCGGTTTCACGCCCGAGGCGCTGATCGGCGAGGCGATCGATGCCGTGATCGACAAGAACGGCGAAGCGTTGTACGGCGTGGTGCAGAAGGTCGTGGTCGGAGGATTCGATCCTCGTCGTTTTGTGGAGGATCTGCTCGCTCGCGTACGTGATCTGCTTGTGCTCACGTTGGGCGGGGAACGTGCGGAAAGCGTGCTCTCCGACGATTCCGCCGCCGAAGACATGGACGATTTGCGCCGTCAGGCTTCCGCGTTGGGCTTGGCCGCGTTGACGACGATGGCCGATACCATCAACGCCACGTTGGGCGGTATGACCGGTGCGATTTCGCCGCGCATGCGTTTGGAGCTGCTTGCCGCGCGCCTGCTCGCCGGACGTGAGACCAACGGCTTGTCCGGAGTGGCCGGTGATGCCACGGCCCCCGATACGGCAGCGCAACCATCCGGCGGTTCCGCACGGTACGGCATGGCCGGATCGCGCCGCCGTCCGGCACAGGCCGAGACCCAGCCATCGCAACCTGCGCCAAGCGTGCCGCAACAATCCGTGCAGGCTTCCACGGCACCGAAAAGTTCGGCGGATGCCGTGACTTCCGGCATGGCATCCACCATGGCCGCCTTCGAACAGGCCATGAACGCGCCGCTGGGAGATGGGGAAGCCAAGGCACCGTCGCAGACGGCCGCGCCTTTGCCGGCAAACGACAACCGCACGCCCGATCAGAAGTGGGACGCTCTGGTGGCAAGTCTGCCGGACGACGTACGACGTTACATCAATCGTAAGAAGGTGCCGCGCATCATGCTCGACGAGCAGGCCCAGGGCGGTCCCAAACTGTGGATCAAATTCGACAGGTCCCTGAGCAAGTACGCCTTCGCCAAGGCCGTCGCCTCCGAATCGCTGGATGGCACCAACAACGTGGTGAGCATCGTGCGTGCCGAAGTGCATAAGGTGTTCGGTCCGAGCGTCACGCTCGCGCCTGCCAAGAAGCTGGCCGATGGGGAAGTGGCCGTGCCGTGGAGCAAACTCAGCCCCGAGGAACAGCGCAAGATCAACGCACAGCTCGTACAGGAACAGCTCAAGGCGGCAACCCTGCTGACACAGAATCTGGGTTCCGATCCCGCCGCCGGCAAGGAGCCGAAAGACGGCGAAAAGGCCGAGTCCGCCGCGGATCCGACGGACGGGGAGAGCCACCGAGGCGGGTCCGCAACCGCTTCGGCGGAAGCTGATCCGTGGGGTGCTCCGCCGCAGTCCGCCGCATCCGCCGACGATGATCCGTGGGGTGCGCCCATGCAGTCTCCCGTTGCGGTGAACGTCAACGACGTGAAGGCGCCGGAACAGCATCGGAAGCATGTCGCCGTGCCGGATATCAGTGACGACGTGGATCCGTGGGCCGCCTCGGTGCCTACCCCGCAAGGCATGTCCGATGCCATGCGGGCACCCGATCCGATGCGGGCGGCCGATTCCGTACAAGCCATGCCGCAGGATGACGATGATCCGTGGAATCAGCCGTTGCCGCAGCCGGTGCAGCAATCGCAATCCCAGCCATCCCAGCGATCTCAAGCACCGTCGGCGAGGCAGCATCGCGACCTGCGTCATGAGGCGGCACCGGCTGCCAATGATCCGTGGAGCCAGCGTTTCGCCGCCCCGGAACCGGCAAAGCCGCAGGTTGCCGCGGAAGATGACGAGTACTCGATGAGTGACGAGTCGCTGGGCACTGCGACCGCGCTGGATGTGGACGAATTGAGCCGTATTTTCGAAGTCAAGAAAATCGAGGATTTCACGGCGGACGATCCGAAGAATCCGCGTAACATGCAGACGAAGAAGAGCCTCGACGACTAGTCACGCAACCACTGAAAGGTAACAATTTCCATGGCATTGGCCTATGACGGCGCCATCCAGCGCCTCATCGACGCATTCGCGCACCTGCCCGGCATCGGGCCGAAAGGAGCGCAACGTATCGCCTTCTACATGCTTAACGCCTCCGATGAGGAGTCGCAGGGCCTGATTGACGCCATCACCGAAGTCAAGGAGAAGGTGCGATTCTGCGAAATCTGCGGCAATGTGTGCGAGACCAGCCCCTGCCCGGTGTGTGTGGACCCTCGTCGCGATCGTAGCGTGATCTGCGTGGTGGAAGAGCCGAAGGACGTGATGAGCATCGAGCGCACGCGCGAATACCGCGGCCTGTACCATGTGCTCGGCGGGGCGATCAATCCGATGGCGAACGTGCAGCCGAGCGATCTGAACATCGCCAAACTCATCGAGCGGTTGAAGGACAGCGAAGTCAAGGAGGTGATTCTCGCACTCAATCCGAACGTGGAAGGCGAGGCCACCACCAGCTTCCTCGCACAGCTGCTCTCGCAGACCGACATCAAGGTGACGCGTCTGGCCAGCGGCCTGCCGGTGGGCGGCGACCTCGAGTATGCCGACGAAATCACCTTGGGGCGTGCCCTCGCCGGTCGTCGCGATGTCTGACCGTCGCATGCCCTCCAACGAAGGCGCCGACGTTGCGGAATGAAGATGGTAGAGGCCCGTTCGTGGAGTCTCGCAATTCCGTATGCTGGGCGTAGAGGGGCTTGACAAATCGGAATTTTTCTATAATCGTGCCGCTTGTCTAGAATCACAAGCAGGCAACACACTGAGAAGATTGGATAGTTGTGGCTCTTATCGTGCAGAAGTATGGCGGCTCCTCCGTGGCCGACCCAGAATCGATCAAGCGCGTGGCCCGACGCATCATCGAAACGAAGAACGCCGGCAATGATGTGGCCGTCGTGGTTTCCGCCATGGGCGACACCACCGATGACCTGATCGATCAGGCGCTCAGCATCGATTCCAACCCGCCGGCACGCGAGATGGACATGCTGATGACCGCAGGCGAGCGTATTTCGATGAGTTTGCTCGCGATGGCGATTCATGCGGCCGGTTCACATGCATACTCCTTCACCGGTTCCCAGGCCGGTTTCATGACCGATGCCCAATTCGGCACCGCACACATCAAGGCCGTGAAGCCCGATCGTGTGCGCCGCGCACTCGACCTTGGTTCCGTGGCCATCGTGGCCGGTTTCCAGGGCGTGAACGAGGGTGGTGACGCCACCACGCTCGGCCGTGGCGGTTCCGATACCTCCGCGGTGGCGCTGGCGGTGGCGCTGGACGCCGACGTGTGCGAGATCTACACCGATGTCGACGGCGTATTCACCGCCGACCCGCGTATCGTCCCGGCCGCCCGCCGCATTCCGGTCATCGATTACGAGTCGATGCTGGAGATGTCATCCTGTGGATCCAAGGTGCTTGCCTTGCGTTGCGTGGAATACGCGCAGCGCTTCAACATGCCGTTGCATGTGCGCAGCTCCTTCTCGCATCGCCGTGGCACGCTGATTGTGCCGGAAGGCGTCGACCCGCGCAACCTGCCGAATATCTGAACACCAGTAAAGCTTCGAAATCACTTGAATCAAAGGTAAGAACAATGAGCGAAAACAACAAGTCCCTGGGCGACCTGTTCCCCGATCTGGGACCGGAAGTGCCGATCATCTCCGGTGTCGCGCATGACAGCACCGAGTCGCTGGCCACTGTGCGTCGTGTACCGAACGAGCCGGGCATGGCCGCCAAGGTGTTCACCATGCTGGCCGAAGCCGGCGTGAACGTCGACATGATCGTGCAGGCCTCCGCCTCCACGGGCACCGCCGACATCTCCTTCACCGTGCCGGGCACCGCCGCGGCCAAGGTGCAGGAAGTGCTGCAGGAGAAGCAGGACGAGCTGGGCTACCAGTCCTTCGACGTCGACGCCAATGTAGGTAAGGTCGCCGTGGTGGGCGTGGGCATGAAAACCCATTCCGGCCTGGCTGCCAAGTTCTTCAACGCGCTGAGCGACGAAGGTGTGAACGTGCTGATGATCTCCACTTCCGAAATCCGCATCGCCGCACTCGTGCCGCTCGGGCAGCTCAACGACGCCGTCAGGGCATTGCATACCGCGTACGGCTTGGATTCCGATCAGGTGGAAGCCGTGGTGTACGGCGGTACCGGCCGCTGAACCGAGTGGCTGTTTTGGTCTTTTTGGTTTCTTTATGAGGTGGGTTTTCGCGCACGATTCGCGAAAGCCCACTTTTTTATAGGTCGTGTTTTCCGACCTCAATGCGAAAGCCCCCTAACTACTCTGTGGGGTCACTCCAAAGAGATCGATTCGTCATTAGGGGGTATTGGGCGTGGATGAAGAGCCTCAAATCGTCGTACCGCTTACGCACGATTCCTTCAAACCCCTTGTTCTGCGCATCATGCATTGCGCAACGGCTTCACCGATTATGGCGTTCGTTGCGGCTGCACGCCGGATCGCAAGGCCTGTCATGCCATCTGAATATGCAACTGGGGTCTCTTTATCGGATGCATCCGATAAAGAGACCCCAGCCAGCATCTCTGACGGTCTTCCGCTAGAGATGCGCAGTCATGGAATCACTTCTTGGTGATGTAGCCCAGCGCTTTGAGCATTTCGGCGCTTTCCAAGGCTCCGCCGGCGGCGCCGCGCAAGGTGTTGTGCGCCAGTCCCACGAACTTCCAATCGAAGATGGAATCCTCACGCAGGCGGCCGATGGAGATGCCCATGCCGCCTTCGTAATCCACATCCTTCTTGACCTGCGGGCGATCGTCTTCGGTCAGGTACTGGATGAACTGCTTCGGGGCGTGCGGCAGACCCAGCTCGGCGGCCTTGCTGGTATAACTCACCAGACGGTCGACGAGCTCCTCCTTGGTCGGATTCTTGCCGAAATTGATGAACACGGTGGCGGTGTGGCCGTTGAGCACGGGCACACGGATGCACTGCGAAGTGATGCGCAGCGGGCCGTCGAATGGTACGATCTCACCCTGCTCGTCATCCACATGGCCGAAGACCTTGAGCGGTTCCTTCTCGGATTTCGCTTCCTCGCCGGAGATGAACGGAATGATGTTGCCCAGCATTTCCGGCCAATCGTTGAATGTCTTGCCTGCGCCGGAGATGGCCTGATAGGTGCTCACGACGACTTCGCGCGGTTCGAATTCCTTCCACGCGGCGAGAGCCGGCGTATAGGCTTGGATCGAACAGTTCGGCTTGACCGCGATGAAGCCGTGCTTGGTGCCGAGGCGCTTGCGCTGGTGGGCGATCACGTCGTAATGCTCGGGGTTGATCTCCGGTACGACCATCGGCACGTCCGGCGTCCAACGGTGGGCGCTGTTGTTGGACACGACCGGGGTCTCGGTCTTCGCGTATTCCTCTTCGATCGCGCGGATCTCGTCCTTCGGCATGTTCACCGCGGAGAATACGAAATCGACGTCCTTGACCACATCCTCGACGTCGGCCACGTTCTTGACGACCATGTTCTTGACGAATTCCGGCATCGGGGTTTCCATCTTCCAGCGACCGCCGATGGCTTCTTCGTAGGTCTTGCCGGCACTGTGCGCGGACGCGGCAAGGGTGACCACTTCGAACCACGGATGGTTCTCGAGCAGCGTGACGAAGCGCTGTCCGACCATGCCCGTAGCTCCGAGAATGCCGACCTTAATCTTTTCGGACATAACAACCTCTCGCTTGATGATGGAACGGTTCTGCAATTTCGATTGATGTACGCTTGAGGTCGACCAGCCGGCCCCAAACGACGTCGTGGGCGGCCACACGCGTTGTTTAATCTTACGAAATCGCCGGAACAACACCCTTCCGCCTTCCGTATGCTGGTCCGTCGCCCGGTTTGTCCGATTCTGGAGAATCGGACAACTGCGAAGCGGTTCAAGATGTCTGTGTGTCCGATTCTGGAGAATCGGACAAGTTGAGGCCTGCGTCACGGATATAACCGCTCGTGCGCCTTGCGTACACTGGTAAGCATGTCGAAGGCATCAGAAGAAGCGCAGAAGCAGCTGGATCGTATCGTGGCATTGGGCTACCCAGACGTGGCCGACATGTCGGCAGGGGCGTTCCGTGCGCTGGCCCGTCCGCTCATCCGTGCGCTGGAGGATTCCGATCTGGGTTCCGACATTCTGCTGGTTCCTACGCGCGAGCTGGTTTCGCCCGAATCGTTGATCGCCCGTACGTCAATCAACCGTATGGCGGGCTTCACCACCATGCCTCCGCGTGATATCGCCAGCTTCCTGCCGCAGGACGGCTTCGAGCCGCCGGAGGGACCGTTCTACCTGGTGCTTGAACCGCATACCGGCACCTGCTATATCAACCGTGAGCCGGATGTGGCGCGCAAACTTATCGATTCCGATGAACGCCTGCCCCTTACGTTGGAGGAAGGTCTTGCGATCGCCACCCAGCATCCGGAATGGTTGTTGGAAAAGAACGGCTTTAACCTGCTCGGCTCGCGCAGTGCCGACGGCCGCGTGCCCAGCATCTGGATGAGTCAGAACGCTCCGCGACTGGGTGCGGTCTGGCCGAATTCCCGCCACACTTGGTTGGGCAACGCCTACTGTGTGGCCCGTCGAGGCGTGAGCCTGTTCCACTGAGATGATTCCGTTCGCCGCGGGGCACGGAATATGCCGGAGGCGAAATGCTGTACGGGCTGCGGCAGGCCGATCGCAAAATCTCCGGCTCCGAACCCGGCCCGGCGGCCAGCCGTCCGGCGGACAAACCGTCGCCCTTTATAAGGCGTCGATGCCAAAGGTGCCAGTCAGGATGAGATTGCAAACATCGCTGCCGGATAGCAAGTTAAGGGGTATTTCATATGGGGAAGTAAAGGCTTGCTACCGCCGAAACAGCTTAATCGTGGCATGAGCCAGTGCGGCAAGCCCCATCGAGCCCACGCCGATCAGGGTGGCAAATACCTGTGGGCGGCGCAGCTCGTTGCGAATGCCGATCAGATTGGTCACGCAGTGGTCTTCGAAGAACACGCGGACTTCGTTGCTGGAATAGCGGCCAACCAGATCGCCCCATGTGAGCATGCGGGTCACATAACCTTGCGGATTGCGTTCGTTGAATTCGAACAGGCGAATGCCGCGCAGTCTCGACTTCGGGCCGTAGGATTCGAATCCGCAGGTCGGTGCATATCCCAAGTCGAGGTCATGCACGTGCCCGACGAACGCGTTTTTATGGTCATGCCCGCAGAACAGTGCAAAATAGCCGCCGGCCTCGCGCAGGGCCTGCACTTCGCCGACGTTGTCGTCCGCGCAGCCGATTGCTTCGCCGAGACGTGAACCTGGCCGGCATAGGTCGTGATCCAGCACGTAGCAGTGCCCTGCGAACTTGCGCGCGCCTTCCACGGCGTTAGGCGTGTATGCCGGCACCTCCCTCAGGCAATCGTAGAACTCCTGCGGCGGAATGTGCTGGAATGCGATCGCCGGCACCGCGCGACCGTCGCCGTTGCGCGCCCCGAACTCGCATTGCACGGTGCGCAGCCACTCGATCGCCTCCGGGGAAGGCGTGCCATAACCGTCGGAATCGGCCAGGTCCCAACCTCGCGAGTTCGAGGCGTATTTCGCGTATGAGGCGATTGATTCATGACCGGCATTGTTGGCGTCGTTGGCGGGCTGTTCCGCGTAATCCCCGGAATTGACCATCATCACGCTCATTGCGATGCGCCCCGATCCATCGGAGGCCTCGATCGGCAGCGCGAATGTGCCTGGCTCCAACGCCAGCGGGGAAGATCCGGCAACGGGGTTCATGCATCCGGAAAATTCACGGTAGATGTCATCTTGGTCATCGGCGAGCACGCCGCACTGGAAATCGTGGTTGCCGTAGGTCGCCGCGAACGGAATCCGTGCCTCCAGCGCAGGCCCCAGAAAAGCGGCGAAGGTGTCGCGCACTTTCTGCCGGGCCTCTTCGATCAGTGCGTCCATGGTGGCGCTGTTGATGGATTGCGCCCATGATTCCAGCTTTGATTTCGTGCCGTTGCCATTGCGTCTCACGAGTTTCGGCGAGTCGGTGCCTATGCCGTCGATGGTCCAGTTGTCGTCGGTCGGCTGCGTGTTGAGTAGCGCTTTTGACAGCGGGTGACGTTTGATGCCGCGTAGCTTCGCTTCGAATTCGGTCACCGCACGCACATGCGTTCCCGGTTTTTCGTCACGTCGGCGGAGAAACGTGTCGATGTAGGCCGGGTCATATCCGCGGATTTGGTCGCCGGTGAACACGATGAGGTCGGGATGCGCTTCGTGGATGGCGGCTTCGATGAGCCGAATCGTGTCTTTGCGCACGTTCGGGCCATCCTGGATATCGGCCAGTTGCAGCACGCGGAAGCTGCCGTCGCTGTTGAAACGCAGTGTCATGATGCTCACTGTAATGCGGCAAATCTGGATATGGGGTGAAAGTGGATTCAAAAACGCTGTCATATCCCGAAATGACGATGATTTATGGGGCCCGTTGCCGCTAGGATTAGCCGCAGTGCGAAAAAGTTACACGCACGTAACAATTAAGCCGGCAGGGAGCCGGCGACATCAAAGATAAGGAGGAGTGATGGGTCAGGGTCAATCTTCAGTGTTTGATCTCGCGGCGATTGCCGCAGCGTCCAACGGAGGGAACAACGACCCGCTGCTGCCTCCGGCGCGTTTCATTGGAGCTCCGCAAAAGCCCAGCAAGATGCCGTACAACAAGTACGTTGCATACGATAAGCAGGTGCCGTTTGATTTCCCGGAGCGTACGTGGCCGGGCAAGCGACTGCAGCGTGCACCGCGTTGGTGCTCCGTCGATCTTCGTGACGGCAATCAGGCCCTCGTCAACCCGATGGATTCCGAGCGTAAGCTGCGTTTCTGGAATCTGCTCGTGTCGATGGGGTTCAAAGAGATTGAGGTCGGCTTCCCGTCGGCTTCCGAAACCGATTATGACTTCATCCGCATGCTCATCGAGCGTGAGCTCATTCCGGACGATGTGACCATCGTCGTGCTCACCCAGGCTCGAGAGCACCTGATTCGCAAGACTTATGAATGCCTTAAGGGCGCCAGGCGCGCCGTCGTGCACTTCTACAATTCCGTATCCGTGTTGCAGCGTGAGGTCGTGTTCCGCAAGGACAAGGCCGGCATCAAGAAGCTCGCCACCGATGCGGCCACCCTGTGCAAGGAGCTCGAAGGCGAGGCCGAGGGCATCGACCTGTACTATGAGTACTCGCCGGAATCCTTCACCGGCACCGAGCCGGAATATGCCGTCGAGGTGTGCAATGCGGTGATCGACGTGATCAAGCCGACGCCGGAACATCCGATGATCATCAATCTGCCGGCAACGGTGGAGATGACCACCCCGAACGTATTCGCCGACGAAGTGGAGTACGTGTCCAACAACCTCGTGCCGCGCGATGCCGTGGTGCTCTCCCTGCACCCGCATAACGACGGGGGCATGGGCGTGGCCGCCACCGAACTGGCCGTGCTGGCCGGCGCTGACCGTGTGGAGGGTTGCCTGCTCGGCAACGGTGAGCGCACCGGCAACGTCGATCTGGTCACTTTGGGTCTGAACTTCCTGACTCAGGGCATCGATCCGCAGATCGACTACTCCAACGTGCCGGAAATCCGCAAGACGGTCGAATACTGCAACCAGCTGAAGATTTCCGAGCGTCATCCGTACGCCGGTAATTTCGTGTTCACCGCATTCTCCGGTTCGCATCAGGACGCCATCAAGAAGGGTCTCGAAGCCCGTCAGATGGCGGCCGACCGTGCTGGCGCCGATCTGGACAGCTTCGTGTGGCTCGTGCCGTACCTGCCGATTGATCCGAAGGATATCGGCCGTACCTATGAGGCCATCATTCGTGTGAATTCCCAGTCCGGCAAGGGCGGCATGGCCTACTTGCTCAAGGCCAACCATAACCTTGATCTGCCGAAGCGCCTGCAGGTTGAGTTCGACAAGGTCGTGCAGGCCTATGCCGATGAGACCAAGAAGGAAGTCAAGGACGAGGACATCTGGCGTCTGTTCAAGGACGAGTACCTGCCGGTCGAAGAGTCCGGTGCCACCGCCGCGGGCGTTGTGGTCGGCGACAGCAAGGATGAGTCCCTCGAGCAGTGGGGCCGTCTGAAGCTGCTCAAGGTGTCCGTCTCCTCCGGTGAGGATGGCTCCGATACCGTGCTCAAGGCCAGGATTCTCGACCGTGGCGTGAACGTCGGCGTCGACGAGCCCATTGAGCGCGAGGTGTCCGGCATGGGCAACGGTCCGATCGCCGCGTTCCTCAATGCCGTGAGCAACTTCGGCATCACCGCCTCCATCATGGACTACGTCGAGCACACCATGTCCGTCGGCACCGACGCCATGGCCGCCTCCTACGTGGAGTGCCAGATCGGTGAGGAAGAGGACACGCAGATCGTGTGGGGCGTCGGCATCGACACTTCCATCGTGACCAGCTCGTTGAAGGCCATCATCTCGGCCATCAACCGTTCCGAGCGCTGAGTTCCGACGGTATAGGCCAGGTCGGGCTTAAGGCTCGCAATGCAGGTGGGGGCTTCCGGAAACACTCCGGAAGCCCCCACTGTTCGTTGATTGGCTTTGATTGTGACCGGTTTGATGCGGGGAATCAGACCTGTGAACCCCATACGCATGTGTTGCCGCCGATTGCGGTGAACGTCATGACCGATTTGAGGTCGGTTTCGCGCGGTAGCTGGGCGAAGTCGCCTTGGTATTCGGTGCCGTCGATGGTGATGGTCATCTGGTTGGAGTCCTTGTTGAAGCTCCAGGTGCCGGTTTTGTCGCCGCTCACCTTGCCGCCGCTTTCCAGCTTGATGGTGATGGGTTCGTCGACGCCCTTGTACGGGTACTTGCCGTCTTTCGCGGTGCCGTTGGAGCCTTGGAAGAACGTGGTCGGATCGTGCACCACGAATTCGTATTCACCGGTGAGCTGGCTTTCCTGGTAGCCTTTGGCGTTGGCCTTCACCCCGGTGTATTCGTATGGTGCGGCCACGAGCCAGTCGTCAGCGGTGGTCAGCAGTTCGCGTACGCGTACCTCATGCTCCTCGTTGCGGTTGGAGAAGCGAGTGTGGTATACGACATATGCGGTGCCGTCCTCGTCCACGAACGCAGAGTTGTGCCCCTGCGCCACTTCGATGTTGGCGTTGTCGTTGCCGCTCCATTCCACTGAGCCCATGAGCCTGATTCCGGTCTTGAGGGTCCAGTTGCTGCCGATGATTTCGGTGGAGACCGCATTGTTGCCGTCTTCGTCCACGTATGGGCCGGTGATGTTTTTCGAGCGGAATTCGCGGATCTGATAGCCGCCCTGTTGTTGCAGCGCGCCGTAGGAGACGAACAGGTACCAGTAGTCGCCCTGCTTCATGATGTAGGAGCCTTCGCCGGAGTTGCCATGGCCTCCTGCGATTTTGATGCCGTAATACTGATCGGTTTCGTCTTTGGCGGTTTCGTAAGTGGTGGTGTAGTCGCGAAGGCCGGTCGATGCGTCGAGTTTCAGTGCCCACAGTCCGCCGAACCAAGAGCCGAACGTCATCCAGAGACTGCCGTCGTCGTCATATTTGACGCTTGGATCGATGGCGTTGATTTCCGTATCTCCGGGGGAGAGGTATCGTGTCGGCACTTCGCTACTGCCGAGTACTTTCGGCACGTCGGTTTTGGCTACGGTGTCGTCTCGGAAACCGGAATAGACGACTGGTCCGACGAGCGTCCAGTCTCCTTCGATCGTGTCGGCGGTGAGCAGCACGATTGCGGATTTGTAGTTGATGCCGTTGACTGACATGTACATGCACCATTTCTTCATGGCCTTGTTGTAGATGACGTCCGGCGCCCACATGTTGCCGGTCAGGTCGGAGTTGGCCGGTTGCTTGGGCCATTCCTCCCAGAAATCTCCGAGGATCTTCTTGTAGTCGGTGCTCAGATTGTTGGTGAACGATTCCCAGTTCACCAGATCGTCGCTTTTCAGCCAGGCTCGATGTGAGCCGAAGATATAGTATTTGCCGTCCGCTTCGACGATGGATGGGTCGTGTGACGAGCCTCGTTTGATGTCGGATGTTGTGTTCACGATTGGCTTCTCTCCGGAGCTGGTTCCCGAGCAGCCCGCCGCGGTGCCTAACAGCATCGCTGCGGCAATGATCGCAGCTATGGTTTTGCGGATCATCTGGGATGTTCCCTTCTTGATGGCGGTGACGATGTCAATTTGTACAACGTTGTAATATGCGCTATAGTACATCGTTGTAAATGAATTGTCCACTGAAGGGGTGTCCCATGTCGGCCAACTATGCTCTGCTGTGTTACACGCGTGCAGCCACCAGTCGTGAAGAGGCGAACAACGAGGACATCGCCTATAGCGTGCACCTTGCGCTGCGTTCCCAGGTCACCGGCAAATGGGAACCTCTGAATGAAAACTATGGCATCTTCTTCCCCGCCGGCGTACCGATTGCGACAGCCACTGAGAGCTCGCGCCGCGCGTGCAGAGCCGCCGTACGCTTCGGCACCGAACCATTCGATGGCCCGCGGCCCGCCAGCGACGCCGTAAGATATGGCGCGGTGATGCCCGGTGTCGACATCACCCTCAAATCCCTGCGTGACCCGTACCTGTTCCGTCTGCAGGATGGGCGCTTCGCCATCGCAGCCACGCGTACCAATCGCGAAGGAACGCCCGACGGATCGGAAAAGTCGGCGTTTCTGTTGGCCGTCAGCGGCGACCTGACATCCTTCATCCAGCCGGGGCTGGTGCTGTTGCGTACGGAGAACGGCGTCAATCACCCATCCGTCACGTTCGACGAGGCCGCCGCACGCTATGTGATCACCTTTACGGGCGATGATGGCCGTTCGTATTCCGCGCAGACGGAGGATATCGTCGCGTCCGCGCGTTCCGGTGAGCCTTTGGACGTTACGGAAAATGCGCAGGCGTCGGAACGCCACCATTCCTTCGATTGCGACATTCCGGACGCCGTGCCCGGCAACGTCATCTCGGTTACCGAGGACGAAGCCAAGCACCTGATTGCGCGGTTTGGCCGTGTATACAATGTTGCGGCCACTGTGTCACCGCAACATATCAACGCCCTGAGCGGCGGCGAAGATGCCCGTGGCGCCGTCATGGCTTTGACCCGTACTCGTGCCGAACTCGTCTACAGCGACGGTTCCACCGCTACCCGCGCAGTGAATTGGAACCGGGAACAGCTTGAGACCATTGCGAGGGAAGCTTCGGAAGGCAGGCTACGCGCCGGCGAATCCCGTACTGTGGAAGGCAAGATCCGTCAGACCGTCTACCCGGTGCCTTTCGCCGTGGAACGTGCCGACCCGTCAGTGTTCGCGTGGAATTTCAATGGCAAGCCAATGTTCATGTTCATCGCTACCGACGACACCGACGGCAATTGCATAGACCCGAATAATGGCGCCACCCACATGCCGCTACGCGTCGCCGACTCCATCGAGGAACTGTCCGACGTGGCGGGCGGACGCGCCAAGGAGATCGATCTGCTCACATGCGGCGATCTGAATTCCGAAGGTCGCGAGATGACCGGTTGCTTCTGGGCGCCGGAATTGCATGTCATCGGCGGCAAGCTGTCCATTCTGTTCATGCCGTGTTTCGACGGACCTTCCGTCAATCCGGACGGTACGCCGAACGACCGTGCAGGTAAGCCGGACATGTGGACGGGAAGTTGCCACATCATGCAGCTCAAACAGCATTCCGATGGCACGGATTTCGACCCACGCGAGCCGGAGAACTGGACTGTTCCGCAGCCGATTCTCGATCCGGATGGCGCAACGCTCAACCCAATCCAGCGCATTTCGCTTGACATGACCGTCATCGTCGATTCCGGGCGTTGGTATTACGCGTGGCAGCAGGTCGGCAGCATCTGGATCGCAAGCTTCGACCCGTCGAATCCGACCAGGCTCACCAGCCGTCCGACGCAGATTATCGTGCCGGAATTCGCGTGGGACAACATGATCGCCGAAGGGCCGAACGCCTTCGTGCATGACGGCAAGATCTACCTGATCTACTCGGGATCGCTTGTCGGCATCGACTATACGACCGGTCTGGCGACTGCTCCGGCGGGGCAGCGCATTGACCTGACAGACCCCGCCAATTGGACGAAGCTCGACTATCCGCTGCAGAAGTCCGGTCTGTATAACGGCCAGTGGCAGCTCGGCACCGGTCACGGCATGTGGTCGCATGATGAGGATGGCAATCTCATCTATGTGTTCCATAACGCGGAATATGAGCACGGTCGGTATGGTGGCCGTGACGCCCAAGTGCGTCGGGTGCACTGGTCCGCGGAAGGGATGCCGATCTTGGATATGGATTCTGCGGAAGAGCTTAATCCGGATTATGCTTATGTAACGATGCAAATCAACGTTTCCGACGCTGACTGATTCCATCCGCCACAAGGGGTACATCGTTTGGCGGGCGGAGTGACGAAGCCTGTCGGGGCGGTGGCCGGTTGGCTAGAACATTTGAAAAAGGGGAACGTATGTCGAGGCAGACTGGGTCCAACGGCGAGCATGTCGTAACCATGCGTGAAGTGGCCAAGGCGGCCGGCGTGTCCATCAAGACCGTGTCGAATGTGGTCAACGACTATGAGTTCGTCTCTCAGGCCACTCGCGACAAGGTGAACAGGGCCATCGATGAGCTTGGCTATACCGTCAATGTGTCCGCACGTAATTTGCGTACGGGGCAGACGGGCATCATCGGTCTGGCCATTCCGGATCTGCAGATGCCGTATTTCGCGCAGCTTTCATCGTTGGTCATAGAGGAAGCCAAGAAGCTTGGCTTGCGTGTGATCGTGGAGCCTACGTTGTATTCGCGCGAAGGTGAGATCGATGCGTTGCACGGCTCCCAGCAGACCATGATCGACGGTCTGATCTACAGCCCGCTCGAACTCGATCAGGATGACGTCGACCAATTGAAGGTGGATTATCCGCTAGTGCTGATCGGAGAACGCATCTTCACGGATTTGGTCGATCATATCGCCACCGAGAACGTGGAGGGTGCCAAGCGTGCCACTTCCTACCTGTTGCAGACCGGGTGCAGGCGTGTGGCCGTGGTCGGCGTTCATCCGGGGGAGAAGGTCGGCTCCGCCGCACTGCGTTACCGAGGTTATCGCGAGGCGTTGGAAGAGGCCGGCGTGGAATTCGATGAGCGGCTCGTGGTCTCGTCCGGTATGTGGCACCGTAGTGACGGCGTGAAGGCCATGAACTCACTGTTCGATTCCGGTGTGATTCCCGACGGCGTTGTTGCGTTGAACGATATGCTTGCCTCCGGCGTGATGCATGCCATTCAGATGCACGATTATCGGATTCCTGAGGATATTTCCGTGATCGGTTTCGATAATTCCGACGATTCCCAGTATCTTTCGCCGGCGTTGACGTCGATTGACCCGGGACTTGAGGCGGTTGCGAGACTTTCCGTCAAGGTGTTGAAGGAACGCATCGACGGACGTGAACCGAACGGCGAACACCCGGGGCGCAAGGTGTTCCGCAAGGTGTCCTCGTCCCTGGTGATGCGCCAGTCCACCAAGCTTCCGCAGGAATCGTTGGTGGTCTGAGCCTTTTTCGGTAAGGGTCGGCCCGTGCATGATCGAATGTCATGTGCGGGCCGGCTTTGTTGTTTGGGAGGAATAGGTGCCGCAACACTCCATGACAACGACGCGATTTTGTACAACGATGTAATAGTGGTATATTCAACGTTGTAAATTACTGGAACAGCGGATTGAAAAGGAATAAACATGGCTGTTTACAACAATCCGATCGTGCTTCAGCGCGCAGATCCCTGGGTGCTTAAGGTTGACGGCGAGTATTACTTCACCGGCTCCGATCCGGAATACAACTGCATCGCCATTCGTCATGCGTCGACCATCAACGACCTGCAGAAGGCGCCGGAGACCGTGGTATGGCGCAAGCATGAATCCGGTCCGGCCAGCATCTACATCTGGGCGCCGGAACTGCATCGCATCAATGGTGCATGGTATATCTATTTCGCTGGTGCGGCAACGGATTTCGAGACCTCGGGACTGCCGACGCATCGTATGTTCGTGCTGGAGAACACCGATGACGACCCCACTTCCGACAACTGGGTCGAGAAGGGGCAGATCGTCACTCCGGTCGACTCCTTCTCCCTTGATGCCACCACCGAAGTGATCGATGGCGTGCAGTATCTGGTATGGGCTCAGAAGGATCCGGCGATCGAGGGCAATTCCAACCTGTATATCGCCAAGATGACCAATCCTTGGACGTTGGAAAGCGAACCGGTGATGCTCACCAAGCCGGAATACGACTGGGAGTGCATCGACTTCCTCGTCAACGAAGGTCCGGCCTTCCTGTTCCATGAGAACAAGATCTACATCACCTATTCCGCTTCCGGCACGGGCGTCCCGTACGCCGTGGGCCTGCTGACCGCCGAGCGTGGCTCCGATTTGCTGGACAAGGCCTCCTGGACCAAGAGCCCGGTGCCGGTGTTCAAGACCTGCGCCGAGCACGGCCAGTACGGTCCGGGGCATAACTCCTTCACCAAGTCGGAGGATGGTGCCGATGACCTGATGGTCTACCACTGCCGCAACTACACGGAGATCACCGGTGACCCGCTGTTCGACCCGAACCGTCACGCCCGTGTCGGCGTGGTGAAATGGACCGAGGATGGCCCTGATTTCGGCGTTCCGGAGCCCGACAATCTGTGGACCCCGACCACGACCGATGTGCTGCCCGCCGATGGCGGAGCGCTCGCGGGAACTCCTGCGGTGCGCCGATCATAGGGCACCCATAACTGAATGGTGGCATGGGGAAATGGCTTGTCGTCCGGTGTGTCATCAATTTGTACAACGATAGAAAAAGCTGTATAATCAAAATTACAACGTTGCAAATGGCATCGCAGCTGAACATGGCGCGCGGACGGGAACGGTGAACAACGAAGTCGGGTCCGCCACCACATGCAATGTTTGAGGATAAGGAATCTTGGGAGACCAAGAGATAAGGAGAAATCCATGAAGATCAAGAAGAGCACCAAGGCTCTCGCGGCGGCGGCCTCCCTGGCCATGCTGTCCACCGTTGGCCTGTCCGCCTGCGGTGGCTCCGATTCCGGTGAGACCGACTCCAACGGCAAGCCGATCATCCGCGTCGCGCTGATCAAGCGCAGCACCCAGATCGAAGCCAAGGAAATGAAGCTTCAGAAGGATCTCGAGGCCGCCTGCGACTGCACCATCAAGTGGGATGAGATTCTCGACACCCAGTGGTCCCAGCAGGCCTCCACCGTGCTGGCGTCCGGTGACGTCGCCGACATCACCGTGTGGGGCTACAACTCTTCCAACTTCGCCCAGTACGACTACTGGGAGGACCTGAGCGACGATCTCGACCAGATGCCGAACGTTCAGGCGTACTTCAAGGAGGTCCCGAACGCCAAGAAGTTCGGCTCCGACATCGATGGACACGTGTGGCAGGTCCCGTCCGACTACGGCAACGCCTCCGGCGCCAAGTGGTCTTCCGGCCAGAACCTCATGATCAACAAGTCCTGGCTCGAGAAGCTCGGCCTCGAGGTTCCGAAGACCTGGGATGACCTGACCAAGGTCCTCACCGCCTTCAAGAACGACGATCCGAACGGCAACGGCGAGGCCGACGAAATCCCGATGCTGATCAACCAGCTCGGCACCGCCGGATTCAACTGGTGGGATCCGTTCCTGCTGCTCAACGGTACCGGCCTGAACACCCAGATGATCGCCAACGGCAATCAGGGCATCTACATCAAGGACGGCAAGATCGGCAACTTCATGATCACCGACAACTTCCGTCAGGTCATCGAATACTACCACTCCCTGATCGAGCAGGGCCTCATGCCGAAGGACATCCTGACCCGTGACAGCTCCCAGAACAGCGCCGACATCTCCAACGACGGCAAGACCGCAAAGGTCGGCCTGATCTTCGGCTGGAACACCGGCAACTTCGGCGACCTGAAGGACCAGTACGAGTCCATCGAGGTGCCGGCCGCCCCGGGCGTCTCCTATGAGGAGACCACCTGGGAACCGCAGTTCGAAGATATCTACAACGGTGCCTGCGTCAAGGCCGGCCTGGATGACGAGCACAAGGCGGCCGCTCTGAAGATCATCAACAAGTGGATTGAGCCGGATACCTCCATGGAGTCCTATTACGGCGATCTCGACAAGTACATCTCCAATGAGGGCGACGGCAAGTACAAGGTCATCGAATTCCAGAAGGATCTGTCCACCTACGGTCTGGCAGACCGTGGCCTGACCTACGTGTCCGATGACATGTCCGTCGAAGGCGACGAGGACAAGGTTCTCGCCGAGAAGGACGGCAAGACCTACGAGACCCAGCAGTCCCATATCGGCGACAAGGACCTCATCCCGGCCTACGTCCGCCTGTCCGCTGAAGACAACACCACTGTGTCCAACAACAACTCCAACATCTTCAACTACGCCATGCCGTTGATCTCCACCTGGATTCAGGATGGCGGCCTGACCGACGCGAAGTGGAATGAGTACGTTGACACCATGAAGCAGCAGGGCGTCGATGAGAACGTCAAGCTCTGGCAGAAGTGGTACGACAAGACCATGGCCGAAGAGTAAGCCAGGTTCCCTACCGACATTCCCACATAACCGAACCAGCCCTCCCTCGCGGTGAGCATCAATCCGCAAACCGGCGGGGGAGGGCCATACATTGTTCACGTTTCGTATCTTCAAACTTCATTTCCGGCGATTGTCCGGACAACCCAAGAGAGGGATGGATATGGCTGTTTCGCAAATCGCAGCATCCGCGTCGAACGCAGACGTCCCGGACAACGACTACATCGCCAAGCACAAGCCCCTGCCGATCCGCATCGGTACTCATCTTCGTCGCTACTGGCAGCTGTGGCTCATGGCCCTGCCGGCAATGGTATTCGTGTTCATCTTCGCCTACATTCCAATGTATGGCATCCAGCTGGCCTTCCGCGAGTTCGTTCCGCGCAAAGGCCTGACCGGCGGCACCTTCGTCGGCCTGAAATATTTCAACAAGTTCTTCCAGTCCCCGCAGTTCGCCAACCTGATGCGCAACACCATCAGCATCAGCCTGTGGACCCTCGTGATGGGTTTCATCTGCCCGATCATCCTGGCCCTGCTCATCAACCAGCTCGGTTCCAAGAAGATCAAGGGTTTCGTGCAGACCATCACCTACATGCCGCACTTCATCTCCACCGTGGTCATCGTCTCGATGATCAGTATCTTCCTGAACCCGACCTCCGGCTTCATCGGCCGCTTCCTCAACGAGGACGGCAAGAGCATCCTGGGTGATCCGAATCTGTTCACTCCGATTTACTGGATCACCGAAGTCTGGCAGCATTGCGGCTGGAATTCCATCATTTACCTGGCCGCACTGGCCGGCGTCGACACCGCTCTGTATGAGGCCGCCAAGATGGATGGCGCGAGTCGTCTGCAGCTCATCCGCTACGTCGACATCCCAGCCATCCTGCCTACCTGCGGCGTGCTGCTCATCCTCAACATGGGCTCCGTACTGAACGTCGGCTTCGAAAAGGTCTTCCTGATGCAGAACTCGCTGAATCTGAGCTCCTCCGAAGTCATCTCGACCTTCGTGTACAAGATGGGCTTCGTCAGTAACCAGTACAGCTATTCGACGGCAATCGGCCTGTTCAACACGTTGATCAACTTCGTGTTCCTCGTCATGGCCAACGCGATTTCCAAGCGCGTGTCCGATACCAGCATCTTCTAACGGTCGGTACAAGGAAAGGACATTCAAATGAGCAATTCCGTTGCACCCGCCATCAAGACGGCGAATAATGAGATTCCGTGGAATCCGAAGGTACGCCAGAAGAAGCAGCCGTCCGATTACGTGGTCGACTTCCTGATCGGCCTGTTGGTGGTGGCGGTGGTCGTGGTGGTCCTGTACCCGCTGTGGTTCATCGTGATCGCCAGCTTCTCCAACTCCGCTCTGGTGTCCCAGGGCGCGGTGACCCTCTACCCCAAGGACATCAACTTCTCCGGCTACACCAAGATTCTCGAGGACTCCCGAATCTGGACCGGCTACAAAAACACCATCATCTACTCCGTGATCGGAACCGCGGTCAACATGCTGGTCACCTTGCCGGTGGCGTTCTCCCTGTCCCGCCGCGAGTTCAAGGCCCGCCGCATCATCCTGTTCCTGTTCACCTTCACCATGTTCTTCGCCGGCGGTCTGATTCCGAGCTACCTGCTCTTCAAGGACTTGGGCATCCTCAACTCCATGTGGGTGTTCATCCTGCCGGGTGCCGTGAACGTATTCAACGTGATCATTGCACGTTCGTTCTTCGAAACCTCCATTCCGGAGGAACTGCATGACGCGGCCCAGGTGGACGGTCTTGGCTACTTCCGCTACTTCATGAAGATCGTATTGCCGCTGAGCTCGGCCATCATCGCTGTAATCGCACTGTACTACTTCGTGGGTCACTGGAACGACTTCTTCACCGGCCTTATCTACATCCGCAACCAGGAGAAGCAACCGTTGCAGAACGTGCTGCAGAACATTCTGCTCGCCAACCAGATGACCACTTCCGGTGGCGGTTCGGATGGCCGTTCCATGCTGGAACGCCAGCAGGCCGCGGATCAGATCAAGTACGGCATCATCATCGTGTCCACCCTGCCTCTGCTGGTCGTCTACCCGTTCCTGCAGAAGTATTTCAACAAGGGCGTCATGATCGGAGCCGTCAAGGGCTGATACGCAACACGAGCAGTCCGAAATTGCCGATATGGCACTTCATCTCATTCTCCTCCTTCCGAAAAGGCTGTCGCTCGTAGTGGCGGCGGCCTTTTCGTATGAGGGCAAGACATCGTATGAAACCAATCAAGTAGTAAGGTGACACCTATGACCGAAGCGACCGACGCATACGGCTATCTGCTCGTCCACTTCATCGAGGATCCGGACGGCTACGCCGAGAAGATTTACATGGATGTATCCGATGGCGACAATCCACGTCGATGGTTGCCTATCAACGATGGAAAGCCGGTGTTGACTTCCGCCATCGGTACCACGGGGGTGCGTGACCCGCATATCATCCGCAATCCCGAAACCGGCACATGGTATGTTATCGCCACCGATTTGCGCGTGTTCGGAGGAGACGATGCCGGCTGGTTCGAATGGACGCGCCATGCCAGTACGAATCTGATCATCTGGGAATCCGATGACCTGTTGCATTGGAGCGGACCGCGTATGCTCGACGTATCCCGTAAGCCGGACGGTTCCTACCTCGAGCTTGGCATGGCATGGGCGTGCGAATGTCTGTGGGTGCCGGACTACTATCCGGCGGAACATGAAGGTGGTCGCGGCGCATTCGTGATGTACTGGTCCAGTACCATCTTCGACAATGAAGACAAGCGGCATGACGACAAGAACGTCTACTGCACCGTACTGTGGGGAGCCACCACCGACTTCACGCAGGACACCTTCGAATACGGTGGCGTGTTCATCGACAACGACGGGGATGCCATCGACACCACCATGATCCAACGATCGCTGCCTGGCGGCGGAGTGCGCACGTACCGCATCACCAAGGACAACGCGCACGGCAACGGCATCTGGATGGATTCCACCGATGCGAAACGCTGGTGGGAGCCCGATACTCAGTGGACCTCGGTGCAGGAGCGAATCGGCGCCGAATACGTGCCGGACGGCAATCCCGGCGGAGTGGAGGGGCCGGCCGTGTTCGCCAACCACCATAACGACGGCGGTGCCGACGACGAATGGTATCTGTTCGTGGACGTGATTCCGTCGATCGGCTACCAGCCAATGATCAGCCACGATCTTGATAAAGGCTGGGTCAAGCTGGAAAGTCAGGACTATTTCCTGACTGAGCATACGAAGCATGGTGGTGTGGCTTCGCTGACACGTGCCGAATATGAGCGTCTGCGTCCATTGGCCGCACTGGCCGACCTGCGGGGCTGAATACATATTTTGCGGATACGATGAGGGCCGCCCACAGGAAGATGTGGGCGGCCCTCACCGTATCCAGCTGCATGGCGGTCACCTCAATGACGGCGATTACACGTCATTGCCACTGGTACCGCTATTGTTGCGGCGATTGTGTCGACTGACCTTGGTCGCTCTGCCCCTGGCTGCTCTGGTCAGTGGATGAACCGCTGCCACCGTTGTCGCCGCTGCCGGAGTCCGCATCACCATCACCGCTGCCGCTGCCGGATCCGCTGTCCGGCGTGGTGGTTTCGGTCGGGGACGGCGTGGTCGGCTGCGTGCTTTCCTCAGCCTTCGGCGTGGTCTGCGAGGTGTATGACTTCTGCGCGCCTGTACCCCACGTGCCATCCGATCCGCCGACCTTGCCGCTGTCGGTCGCGGTCGGGAATGTCTCGTTCGGGGTATCGGCCAAGGCCTGCGTCATATATTCGGTGAACAGATGCACTGGGTAGTCGCTGCCGCCGGTCCAGCTACCGAAGGCCGGGATTTCCTGCGGATTGCCGTTCGCATCCGGGTACCACATAGCCACCGTCGTTACCACCGAAGGGGTGTAACCGATGAAACTGGCCGCCCTGGAATCATTCGCCGTGCCGGACTTGCCCGCGATGGTATGACCGGTGGCGCGCGCCTCGGTGGCGGTGCCGCGCTGCACCACGCCGGTGAGCGCCTTGGTTACCAGATTCGCGGAATTGGCTTCGAACACCTGCTCGGCCGTGGTCGGCGCGTTATACAGGTCGGATCCGTCCGGCGTCTTCACGGAGGCCACGATATGCAGCGTCGGCTTGTTGCCCTGATTGGCCAACGTGGCGTATGCGCGCGTCATGTCCTCAACGCTCAGGCCGTTGTTGCCAAGTACGGTGTACGGTTCGGATCCATCCAAAGACGTGTTCTCCACACCCGCCTCGCGTGCGGTATCGGCGATTTTCTTGGTGCCCAGCTTGGTCTGCAAATCCATGTACACGGTGTTCGACGACTGTTCGGTGGCCGTATACAGGTTCACGTATCCCAGGTTCGCGTTGCCGTAGTTGCTCACGGTTTCGGTGATGCCGGGGAAGGTGCGGAACGAGTTGCCGTTGAACATCGTGTTCAGGCTTACGCCTTCGTTTATGGCGGCCAATAACGCGAACGGCTTCATGGTGGAACCGACCTCGTAGGTGGCCTGCGTGACGTTGTTGAGCTGCTTGGTCAGGTAATCGTCACCTGCATACAGCGCGATAATCGACCCATCCTTCGGGTTGACAGACAGCGCGCCGAACTGCATGCCGTCCGGCACTACGCCCTGCATGCCGTTCTGCGAGGGACTGACCACCGAATACATCAGATCCTGCTTGGATTTGTCGATGGTGGTCACGATCTTATAGCCGCCCGTTTCGAGGTCCTGCTTGCTGAAGGCCTTCGTGCCGATGAGTTCGTTCTGCACCATGGTCAGCAGGTATCCGTTCGCGCCTTCCAACTGATTGCTCTGCTGGTATTCGATGGCTTGCGGGAATTGCGATTCCTTCCGTTGCTTGGCGGTGATGTAGCCGTCTTCCTCCATGATGCTGAGCACGCGCTTGTAGCGCTTCTGGGCCTGTGCCTCGTCCACCGCCGGGTCCCATGCGCTCGGCGCCGGGATGATGCCGGCCAGCGTGGCCGCTTCGGACAGCGTCAGATCCTTGGCGTCCTTGTTGAAGTACGCCTTGGCCGCCGCCTGGATGCCGTATGCGCCACGGCCCAGGTAGATGGTGTTCATGTAGTTGCACAGCACCTGGCTTTTATCTTGCTGTTGCGCGATCTTGATGGCCAGGAACGCTTCTCGGAGCTTGCCGGAATACGATGTGGTCTCGCCCAGATAGTAGCGCTCCGCGTACTGCTGGGTGATGGTTGAGCCGCCCTGCCGGCTACCGGTGGTCAGGTTGTTGTACAGTGCGCGTGCGATGCCCACCAGATCGATGCCCTTGTTGGTGTAGAAGGAACGATCCTCGGAAGATACGATGGCGTTGCCGACGTAGTCCGGCAGCACGGAGCAGTCGATGATCTCACGATTCTGCTCGGCGTAGCTGCCGATTTCGGTGGTGCCGTCGGAATAGTAGACGGTTGTTTTTTCCGCGAGCGCGAACGCCTCCGGCTCCGGAACGCTCGTGGTGACGTACATGTAGGCGAACAGGCCGATGCCTGCCGTGAGGAGCGCCGCGAAAATCCCGAGCACCCATTTGAGTACGAGATGCTTGCGCTTGGTACGATTCTTCTTTGGTCCATTGGCGCGGTGCGAGCCGTGGCTGTTGCGCTGCACGTTGTGCGTGTTGCTGCGAGCGCTACGGGTGCCGTCTGCCTGCGGGGCATGGGAGCGCGAGCTTACGCTTCGAGTCTGTGAAACCATGCCTTCTACCGTAGCCGCCAGTCCTGAAAAACGGGCGAAAAGGGGTGGTGGATTGCATAAGTTAGGTGATTTATCCTCGGTTCTTTTACAAATCGACAGAATTTCGCCGGGTGTCGCAATAGCGCCGATTGTTCAGGGTTTTCTCAGTCGTACAGGTGGATTCTTGCCGATTCGCAGGTATGCTTAAAGGTTGTATACCTGCAACGCATACATATGAGGAGTCGTTTCAGATGAGCATTCGCGTGGCTATCGCCGGTGTGGGCAATTGCGCTTCGTCGCTGGTTCAGGGCGTTGAGTATTACAAGGACACCAAGGACGAGGATAAGATTCCGGGATTGATGCACAACAATTTCGGCGGATACCGTGTGCGCGATATCGAGTTCGTCACCGCATTCGACGTTGACGCGCTGAAGGTCGGCAAGGACCTGTCCGAGGCCATTGAGGCTTCGCAGAACAACACCATCAAGTTCGCCGACGTGCCGAATCTTGGCGTCGAGGTGCTTCGTGGCCCGACCGAGGATGGTTTGGGCGAGTATTACCGCCAGATGATTGAGGAGTCGACGGCCGAACCGGTCGATGTGGCTCAGGTGCTGCGTGACAAGAAGGTCGACGTGCTGGTTTCCTATCTGCCGGTCGGCTCAGAGCGGGCTGACAAGGCCTATGCCCAGGCCGCCATGGATGCCGGCTGCGCGTTCGTGAACTGCCTGCCGGTGTTCATCGCCTCCGATCCGGAGTGGGCGCAGAAGTTCCGTGATGCCGGTGTGCCGATTGTCGGCGACGATATCAAGTCTCAGGTCGGCGCCACCATCACCCACCGTGTACTGGCTCGCCTGTTCGAAGATCGCGGCGTGCGTCTCGATCGCACCTACCAGCTCAATGTCGGCGGCAACATGGACTTCATGAACATGCTGCAGCGCTCCCGTCTGGAGTCCAAGAAGATTTCCAAGACCCGTGCGGTCACTTCCGTGGTGCCTCACGACATGGACCCGCATAATGTGCATATCGGTCCGTCCGACTACGTGGCTTGGCTTGACGACCGCAAGTTCGCCTTCGTGCGTCTCGAGGGCACCACGTTCGGTGATGTTCCGTTGAGCCTTGAATACAAGTTGCAGGTGTGGGATTCCCCGAACTCCGCCGGTATCGTCATCGATGCCGTGCGTGCCGCCAAGATCGCTCTTGACCGTCATCTGGCGGGCCCGATCCTGGCTCCGAGCTCCTATTTTATGAAATCCCCGGCCGTACAGCATGAGGACGGTGAGGCTCGCCGTCTCGTCGAAGAGTTCATCAAGGGCAACGTCGAAGGCACTGAGGAGCAGCTCGATGCCGATGTCGCCGCCGCCAAGGCTGCGGGCAAGGATGTCTGGAAGGCCTGAGCCGCTGCGTGACGCGCATGCGTGATGCGTATGAGTACGTATGGGTAATACGTGTGAGTGGCGCATGTGAGTGATGCGTAAGGGGCGGGCCCACGGAGTGTGCAATCCGTGGGCCCGCCCCTTCATCTATCGACGCTCAGCCGCCGTCAGTGTCGGCAGTTTGGATAGCTACTCAATCTACCGACACCGACGGTGAGCGGGGGCTCAGCGTCGATAGTCTGAGGAAGGACGGACTACTTCTTGAGGAGGGGTTCGACCTGCTGTTCGTAGGCGGTCAGGGCCGTGTCGATCACATTGTGCATGTCGTAATACTTGTACGTACCCAGACGGCCGCCGAACACGGTCCTCGGCTCCGCCTTCGCGAGCTCCTCCCACCGCGCGGACCGCACGGTGGAC